>Ga0105237_10000663_pt1 | contig 47624 bp, 41 predicted proteins | sample KBSC24metaG_FD_81520 | JGI IMG/M metagenome (GOLD analysis project Ga0105237, IMG submission 81520) | Corn rhizosphere microbial communities from Kellogg Biological Station, Michigan, USA - KBS C2-4 metaG | ecosystem: Host-associated > Plants > Roots > Rhizosphere > Soil | place: Michigan, USA...
GACGTCATGACCGCCATGCTGGCCCACCCCAAGGTGCGCGCGGTGCGGGTGTCCACCGAGAAGCCGGATGTGTATCCGGATTGTGATTCGGTGGGGGTGGAGACTTTCAGGATCAAGGCTTGAATCTGATCCGGCAATAAAAAAATGCCGTCCAGTCTGCACTGAACGGCATTCATTCCAGCCAGGCGATCCCGCCTGCCCTTCTTACATTCCCATATACCTGCCCGCCCGGTGATTCAAGGCAATCACCAGATTGGCCGTCACCGCCCCGAGGATGGAGGCCAGCAGCACGCGCGGCGTCACCACGAACAGCGAACACAGCACGATCACCACATCCACGCCCATCTGCAGCTTGCCGGCGCGCAGGCCGTAGCGGTCCTGCAGGAACAGCGTCACCACGTTGATGCCCCCCAGGCTGGCACCATGGCGGAACAGCATCACGAAACCCACCCCCATCAACAGTCCACCCAGCACCGCGCTGTAGAACAGGTCCAGCTTGGCATAGCCGATGAAATGCGGATGCATCAGCGAGAAGCCCGACACCAGCGCCACCGCACAGAAGGTCTTGCCGGTGAAGCGCAAGCCCATGCGGCCAAACGCGAAGTAGTAGAACGGAATGTTGATGGTGAAGAACACCACGCCAAACGGCAGCCCCGTCAGGTAATGCGTCAGGAAGGCCAGGCCGGCAGTGCTGCCGGTCAACAGGCCCACCTGGCTGTACATGTTCACCGCCAGCGAGACGAAGAGCGTACCGGCCACCAGGGCCAGCACGTCTTCATAGCTCTTGTGGCGCAGGTCGGCCGCCGACACGGCGGCCTTGCTTGCCACTTCAGCCACGCAGCACCTCGGCCATGGTCTCGGCCACGCGTGCAACGTTGCTGTCGTTCAGGCCCGCCACGCAGATGCGGCCGGTGCCTACGGCATAGACGCCGAACTCTTCACGCAGGCGATCGACCTGGGCCGAGGTCAGGCCGGTGTAGCCGAACATGCCGTTCTGGCGCAGCAGGAAGGAGAAGTCCTGGTCCGGCACCGCGCTCTTCAATTGCGATGCCAGCTTGACGCGCATGTCACGCACGCGCACGCGCATCTCCTCGACTTCGGCACGCCATTGCGTGGCCAGCTTGTCGTCGTTCAGCACATGCGCCACCAGCAGCGCGCCGTTGCGGGCGGGGCTGGAGTAGTTGCGGCGCACGGTCAGCTTCAGCTGGCCCAGCACGTTGGCGGCCTGGCCGGCCTGCGGGCAGAACACCGACAAGGCACCGATGCGCTCGCTGTAGAGCGAGAAGATCTTGGAGAAGGAGTTCGACAGGAAGAAGGGAATCTGGCGACGCACCGCTTCGCGCACCGGCCAGATGTCGTCGTCCAGGCTCTCGGCAAAGCCCTGGTAGGCCAGGTCGAAGAAGGGCAGCAGGCCGCGCTGCTCGACCACGGCGATGATCTGCTCCCACTGCGCACGGGTCGGGTCGACGCCGGTCGGGTTGTGGCAGCACGGGTGCAGCAGCACCACGGCGCCCTTGGGCAGGCTTTGCAGCTTGTCCAGCATGCCGTTGAAATTGAGGCCCTTGGTCTGGGCATCGTAGTAGGGATAACGCTCGGTCTTGAAGCCGGCGCCTTCAAAGATGCCGACGTGGTTGTCCCAGGTCGGGTCCGGCAGCCAGATGGTGGGCTGCGGGAAGAAGCGCGCGATCAGGTCGGCACCGACCTTCAGTGCGCCCGAACCGCCCAGGGTCTGGACGATGGCCAGGTGCTCGGCCGACGGCAGGTCGGCACCGAACAGCAGCTTGGCCACGGCCTGGCGGTAGGCGGCATGGCCTTCCATGGGCAGGTAGACGTAGGGCGCGCCGGTCTCGGCCACCGCTGCGGAGGCAGTGCGCACGGAGGGCAGCACCGGCACCACGCCACGGCCATCGGTGTAGATGCCGATGCTCAGGTTGACCTTGTTGCTGCGCTCGTCGCGCTGGAATTGTTCCATCAGGCTCAGGATGGGATCGCCGGCATACGGCGGGAGATGCGAAAACATGAGGACCTCGTCAATGTGGGTAAACGCCGATGCCGGCACAGTCCAGCTTGTCCGGCAAGACCGCAATGGTAGCGCGGCACGGGAAAAAATTCCCGTCCCGCGTGCCCCCTGTGCGTTTTTTCACAGGTATTTTTTCAGGCGGAAGTGGTAGATGCTCACGCACAACAGGCTGATCGCGGCGCAAACCATCAGGTAATAGCTGGGCGACACCGGATTGCCGGTCTTGCCGACCAGCCAGGTCACCATGAAGGGCGTGAAGCCGCCGAAGATGGTTGCTCCCAGGCTATAGCTGATGCCCATGCCGCGCACCCGCGTGGCCGGCGGGAAGATCGACGACAGCACCACCCCCAGCGAGCCGAAATACACCGCCTTGAGGATGCCGGCCCAGATCATGATGGCCATCATCACCCACACGGTCGGCATGGCAATCACCCAGACGAAGGAGCCATAGATGGTGGCCAGCGTCAGCACGGTGGACACCACCATGATGCGGGCACGGCCCACGCGGTCGGCCAGCATGCCCATGAAAGGCGCGCCGATCATGAGGATGGCACCGGTCACGGCGGCCGCCGCAAACGCGGTCGACTGCGGCAGGTGCAGCTGCTTGATGGCATAGGTCGGCATGTACAGCAGCATCAGGTAAGTGGCGGCGGTAGAGACCGAGAGAATGCCCATGGCCACCAGCACCCGCGTGACCTGCAGACCCCAGCTGGCATCGTCCTCGCCGGCCACTTGCGCTTTCTTGGCCATCGGTACTTCATCGATGTGACGGCGGATGTACAGACCCACCGGCGCGATCAGCAGGCCGAAGGCGAACGGCAGGCGCCAGCCCCAGGCTGAGATCTGCTCGGGCGTGAGCCACTGGTTCAGCAGGAAGCCGGCCAGCGCCGCCATCAGGGCCGCCGCACCCTGGCTGGAGAATTGCCAGCTGGCCATGAAAGCGCGGCGCTTGGAGCCGGTCTCGGTCAGCAAGGCCGTGGCCGAACCGAACTCGCCCCCGGCCGACAGCGCCAGCAGGATGCGCGCCACCAGGATACCGATGGGCGCAGCCACGCCGATAGTCTCGTACGTGGGGATCACGGTACAGATCAAGGTGCCGGCCACCGTCATCGACAGCGAGACCAGCAGCGCCGGCTTGCGGCCGACCTTGTCGCCATACCAGCCCAGCAGGATCGCCCCCAGCGGACGGAACAGATACGACAGCCCGAAGGTAGCAAACGTTACCAGTAGCGAGACCGTCTCGTCGCCGGTCGGGAAGAACAGCTTGGAGATGGTCACTGCAAAGAAACCATAGGCCACGAAATCGAACCACTCCAGCGCATTGCCGATGGAGGAAGCGACGATCAATCGCCGCGTGCGCGCGGCTGACATCGGCGCGGGGGCCGCTTCTGCTGCTGAAGAAATTTCCGGTGTTGCCGAGGGTGACGCTGCGTTCATGGTCGTGTTCCCGTTGGAAGATGGACTGCGCTGGCTTGCGTTCTTGAAAATGAAAAAGTGCTCAACTCAGGGGACTGCCGGCTGCGCCCGCTGCTGGCGCACCTGCTGCCCCTGCTGGCCGATATCCCACAACAGGCCCGCCATCAGTTGCAGGCCTTCGCGCGCCACCGGGGCCAGCAGGTGTTCGTCCGGCGCATGCTGCGAGCAGGAGGGATAGGAGTGCGGCATCCAGAGCGTGGGCAAACCCAGCGCTTCCGAGAAGCAGTGATTGGGGATGGTGCCGCCCAGGTTGGGCAGGATGGTCACGGGCTTGCCGCTGGTCTCCTGCAGGGAACCGGTGGCCAGGCGCACCCAGGCGTCATCGGGATCGAGGCGCGTGGCGGGCGCGGCGGCCTGGATCTCGATCTGCACATCGGCATAGCCGTGTTCATCGAGATGGCGGCGCAGGCTCTGTTGGACGTCTTCCCACACCGTGCCGACCACGAAGCGCAGCTGGAACACCGCCTGCGCCCGCGCCGGAATCGCTCCCACCGGACGCTGCGCATTGCCGGCCTCGAAAGCGATCAGCTCCAGCGTATTCCAGGCGAACAGGCGCTCGCCGGCGCTCAGGCCGGGCTCGCCCCAATGCGCATCGAGCACCGGATCACCGGCGTCGCTGCCCACCGCAAAGTCGCGTACCAGGGCACGCACCCGCTCGCTCACGTTGCGCGGACGCATACCCGGCACGCGGATCACGCCGCGTCCATCCACCAGTGAGGCCGCCGCATTGGCCAGCACCGTGGCCGGATTGCGCAGCACGCCGCCCCAGTTGCCGGCATGGTGGGCGCCGTTGCCCGTATCAAGCACCAGCTTGAACTGCAGCGCGCCACGCGAGCCGAGGAAGAGCGTCGGGCTGGACGCCGCCAGGCGCGGGCCATCCGAGGCCAGGAACAGGTCCGCCTCCAGATAATCGGCGTGATCGCGGCAGGCCTCGTAGAGACCGGGCGAGCCCACTTCCTCGCCCATTTCGAAAATCATTTTCAGGTTGCAGCCCAGCTTGCCCCCTGCCGCCTCGATGGCGGCGGCCAGCGCGCCCAGGTTGATGCTGTGCTGGCCCTTGTTGTCGGCAGTACCGCGCCCGTACCAGCGATCGCCATCCGGGCTCAGCTGCCAGGGCGAACGGTGCTGCTGCCAGCGGCCTTCCTGGCCGTTGACCACATCGCCGTGGCCATACATGAGCACCGTCACCGCGTCAGCCGATTCGATGCGGCGCGCCAGCAGCAGCGGCGGTGCGCCTTCCACCGGATTGGCAATCTGCTGCGTCTCGAAGCCCAGTGCGGCCAGCGCCGGTGCGATCTCTTCGCGCAGGTAGGCGGCCAGTTCATCGGCACGTGCGGCGTTCTGGCTTTCGGTCGGCAGCGCGATGCGGCGTTGCAGGTCACGCTGGAAACGGCCCGAATCGAAATATTCGGCGGCCAGGCGAAGGGCGGTGCTGCGGGACATGGAGGACTCCGGGTGAACTGTCATTGGAGACGATTCTAGGAGCCGACATGGTTTCCAACAATGTCAATTTTTAAAACACTGCTTTCACAAATTGGCAAAATGATTTATCGTGTTTTTCAGCGCGTTCCAGCCCAAGAAACGTGCATGAATTGCGCTTCAACGCGGTGATTTCGTGCATCTTCATCCGCGCGCACCAGGATGGCCTTGCGCAGCTTTGCAAGGTTTCTCTTCATTGATTGCCGAATTCAGAAAGCCATTTCTGCCATGCAAAGTACCGCGCTCCGCTATTTCTACCAGGTCGGCCGCACCGGCTCCCTGACGGCTGCTGCCGAACGGCTGCACGTGGCCGTCTCGGCGGTGAGCCGCCAGATCGCCAAGATGGAAGAAGAAACCGGCGTGCCGCTGTTCGAGCGCCGCGCGCGCGGCATGGTGCTCACGCCCGCCGGCGAAGTGCTGATGGCTTTCGCGCGGCGCAACCTGCTGGAGGTGGAGCAGGTGATGGCAGAGGTGAAGGGACTGCACGCGGTCGGCCAGAGCGTGGTCACGCTGGCCTGTTCGGAGGGTTTTGCCTGGGACCTGCTGCCCAACGTGATGGCGCACTTCCGCGAGCAATATCCCGGCATGCAGTTCAAGCTCAACGTGGTCGGTGCGGCCAAGGCTTCGCAGATGGTCATCGATGGCGAGGCCGACATCTCGGTCACCTACAGCCTGGGGCCGGTGGAAGGCCTCAACATCGCCTACCGCGAATCGGGACCAATCTTCGCATTGATGCGGCGCGACCACCCGCTGGCCGCGCGCAAGCTGCTGTCCTTGAACGATCTTTCACCTTACCCGCTAGCCCTGCCCGAACAGGGCTCCACGGTGCGCCAGCTGTTCGACATCGCCTGCGGCATGCGCGGGCTGCTGTTCGCGCCGGTGTTCACCAGCCATTCGCTGGGCGCGGTCTACCGCTTCACCGCCCGCTCGCCGGATACGGTGGCGCTGGGCGGCTTCCTCACCGTGCAGGAACGCGCCGAGGAAGATGCCATGGCCCTGGTGCCGATGGCCGAGAGCGAACTGCACCAGCGCACCCTGCAGGTCCAGACCATGGCCGGGCGCAAGCTGCCGCCGGCGGTGGCGGCCTTCATCGATTTCCTGGTGGCGGCGATCCGTCAGATCCGCACGCGGCACGAACTGGGCGCGCTGCAAGCCGAAAAATGAGGCCGAACAAGGGCCGTGATGAGGCATCCATGCGACGCTTGCCGCACGGCAAGCCACGCAGAAATGGCAGGATCCGGCGCTGCATGAGAAAATGCCGGTCCTCCGCCCGCACGCAGCCTTCCGCCCCTGTCCCCTCCGGATATGGAGGAGCGGCAACATTGCTCGTCCGGCAGCAACAGCCTACCGATTGAAGGAATACCCCATGAACGACATTGCCGCTGCAGTGCAACTGTCCGACCTCGCCGACCTCGATGCTTCCTCCGCCCAGGAACAGGAAGAACGCGGCCAGCCTGAAGTGACCGCGCGCGGTTCGCGCCGCTTCGAGCTGCTGGAAAAGAACATCCGCCGCCTGACCGGCCGCGCCATCGCCGACTTCGACATGATCCGCGACGGCGACGTCATCATGGCCTGCATGTCCGGCGGCGCCGACAGCTACACCATGCTGGACACGCTGCGCTACCTGCAGACGGTGGCCCCGGTGAAGTTCGAGATCATCGCCGTGAACCTGGACCAGAAGCAGCCGGGCTTCCCCGAGCACATCCTGCCGGAATACTTCGAGCGCATCGGCGTGCCCTATCGCATCGTCGAAGAAGACACCTACAGCATCGTCAAGGAAAAGATCGCCCCGGGCAAAACCACCTGCTCGCTGTGCTCGCGCCTGCGTCGCGGCATCCTGTATCGGGTGGCCAAGGAACTGGGTGCGACCAAGATCGCGCTGGGCCATCACCGCGATGACATCCTGCACACCTTCATGCTCAACATGTTCTACGGCGGCAAGATCAAGACCATGCCGCCCAAGCTGATCGCCGACGATGGCGAGAACGTGGTGATCCGCCCGCTGGCCTACGTGCGCGAGCCGGACATCAAGAAGTACGCGGCCGCCATGGAATTCCCCATCATCCCCTGCAACCTGTGCGGCTCGCAGCCCAACCTGCAGCGCCAGGCCATGCGCGAGATGCTCAACCAGTGGGAAAAGACCAATCCCTTGTGGATCAAGAGCATGTTCACGGCCATGGCCAACATCACGCCGTCCCACATGCTGGATCGCAGCCTGTTCGATTTCACGCATTTCACCGCCGGGGCCGGCAAGGAAGCGCAGGGCGATACCCTGTTCGACCGCGACGACAAACTGGACCAGGGCCAGTCCGTCATCAATCTGGTCTGAGCACACGAGACGCTGCGGCTCATTGTGGCGCCTCGCAAAACCTTAGTCCGGCGAGACACTGCGTTCCACCTCATCCGCAGGAAATGCCCTTGTGGCGCGGCTTTCGCGCCCATTGCCGATTCCCGCAGACTGATGCAAAAGTAAATTTTTGTTGTCATGTGGCTATAGTCGGGGATTGGGCATCAAATACCCTCCTCTTCCACGCTTGAAGGCGAAAACACGCATGTTCTAATCTGTCCCATCGCAATGGCGTGCCGCGAGGCCGCTTTGCCAGGGAAAGAAAAAACATAACCATGCAGTCGTGGTTTCGCAGGGAAACGTGGTTTCGGCCAGTATCACGGCCGGCCTGCGTGGTATCGCCATCCGCGTGATTGAACGGCTTGCCGCCGTCATGCCTCTGCACCCCGAACGACTCTCTGCCATACCGTGTATGAGGCTGCCTGATGGCTAACTTTTGGCGCGACAAGCGCGTTTTCATCACCGGTCACACCGGCTTCAAGGGAAGCTGGCTGACCCTGTGGCTGCACCTGATGGGGGCCAAGGTGAGCGGCTACGCGTTGCCGGCACCGACCAATCCCAGCCTGTTCCATCTGGCGCGCTTGCAGAACTGCGTGCAGACCACCATCGGCGACGTGCGCGATCCGCAGCACCTGGCCGAGACGCTGGCTGCCGTGCAACCCGATGTGGTGTTCCACCTGGCGGCCCAGCCGCTGGTGCGCGACTCCTATGCCACGCCGGTCGATACCTACGCCACCAATGTCATGGGCACCGTGCACCTGCTGGAAGCCGTGCGCCATACGCCCAGCGTGCGTTCGGTGGTGGTGGTCACCAGCGACAAGTGCTACGAGAACCGCGAGTGGCTGTGGGGCTATCGCGAAGACGATCCCATGGGCGGCCACGATCCCTACAGCAGCAGCAAGGGCGCCGCTGAACTGGTGACTTCCGCCTATCGCCGCTCCTTCTTTGCCAGCAATCCCGACAACACCGTCGGCATCGCCAGCGTGCGCGCCGGCAACGTGATCGGTGGCGGCGACTTCGCGGCCGATCGCCTGATTCCCGATTTCGTGCGCGCCCTGGAAAAGGAAGAGCCGGTCGTGATCCGCAATCCGCACGCGGTACGCCCGTGGCAGTTCGTGCTGGAGCCGCTGTCGGGCTACCTGCAGATTGCCCAGCTGCTCTACGAGCAGGGCGGTGCGTTTGCCGAAGGATGGAATTTCGGGCCGGCCGATACCGACCTGCAGACCGTGAGCCAGCTGTGCGCCACCTTCAATCATTCGCTGCAGAAGAATGACGCGGGCCAGGTGGAAGTGCGCCTGGAGACCCAGGCCAACGGACCGCACGAAGCCGCCCTGCTGCGCCTGGATATTTCCAAGGTGCGCCAGCGCCTGGACTGGATTCCGAAGATGGAGCTCTACACCGCGCTGGAGCTGACGGCGCAGTGGTACGCGGGTTACCTCAACAACGAGGATCTGCGCACGCTTTCGGAAAACCAGATTGCCTTCTATCAAAGCCTGAACTAAGTCCTCAAAGGACTAGCCCCCGCCGGATCTGCTCCGGCGAGGGCTTTGTTCAATATCCCATCTTTCTGATTTCAGCCATGGTCTGGGTACGCAGGATCAGGCGTTCGAATTCGTCCGACCATTCCCGCGTGAGATTCTTCAGCAGCAGGCTCTTGCCGGCACGCGTGACGCGGCGGCGCACATCCTCGTTGTGCAGCACCGTCTGCAGGTTGGAGCACAGCAGATCGATGTTGCCGACCGGATGCATCAGGGCGTTGACGCCATGTTTGAGACCGATGTGGCGATAGGTCTCCAGATCGGAGAGGCAGACCGGCACATCCAGTTCGAAGGATTCCCAGATGGTCAGCGGCTGTGATTCGCTGGAGCTGGCAAGCACGTAGGCATCGGCCGAGGCCAGGTAGCGCAGGGCTTCCTCGTTGGGCTGCTCGCCCAGGAAACGATAACGTTCCGGCAGCGCTTCGGAGAGCTTGCGCGCGCCCTCGCCCAGCTGCAGGTACTTGCCGATGAAGACCACCTCGATGCCCGCACGCTGGTCGCTGCTCATCGCATTGACGGCCATGATGGTGTCTTCCATGCGCTTGCGCGGCTCGATGGTGCCGATGCAGACGATGCGCTTCTTGTCCTTGGGCTTGGGTTGCAGGTCTTGCTGGCGGTAGATGGCGTCGTTCCAGAACGGCAGCACGTGCACCATGGCCGGGCTGTCGAACAGGAAGCTGCCATAGACCAGGCGCTGGAATTCGGTCTGGAAGACGATGTGCGAAGCGCTCTTGAAACCCTGCGCCATGTTGGGATAGCGCAGCAGCAGGTCGCGCCCGATCTCGGCTTCGTGGATCCACCAGATCACCGGGCAGCGTGGCGCCATTTCTCCCACCAGCGCCCCCGAGAGGATACAGTTGGACACGATCACGTCGGGATCACCCGCCAGGTCCTTGACGATGGGCACGCCCATCGCCTCGAACTGCTTGCGCACTTCACCCTGGCCATCGATACGCGGCAGGACCGACACCTCATGGTTCTGCACCAGGCGCTCGGCCAGACGCAGCATCGCGGTGCTGGCACCGGTGGTGTAGAACTCATCGTTCAACAGAAGAATCTTCATGCACTTTCCAGGAAGGGTCGGGCTGGGCCGGACCGGTTGTCATTATTGGTTCTATTGGTTCTGTCAGTTCATCAGTCGGCTGCCCGCTCGCATCGCTACGGCCTCCTGCAGAGGTGGGCAGTCGCAACGCGCAGGCGAGACTGCGCAGCTTGACATGGTAAGCGGCAGCCGTGCGCATAAAGACCGGAGTAAACCGCCAAAGGCCCCTCAACTTCCTCTTTTGCGACGATGCGCAGCGATGCGGATGCTGGCGCGCAGGGGGCGCGTGCTAGACTTTTGGCTTTTCTTCGCTCCTCTTCGCTGCCACTCATGAACATCGTCATCCTCGCCGCCGGCATGGGCAAACGCATGCAATCCGCGCTGCCCAAGGTCTTGCATCCGCTCGCCGGCAAACCCCTGCTGGGCCATGTCATCGATACCGCACGCCAGCTGGCACCGACGCAACTGTGCGTGATCTACGGCCACGGCGGCGATGCCGTGCCCAAGGCCTTCGCCGGCCAGGGCCTGTCGTTTGCCCTGCAGGAACCGCAGCTGGGCACCGGCCACGCCGTCATGCAGGCCGTGCCGCATCTCGATGATGGCGCGCCCACGCTGGTGCTGTATGGCGATGTACCGCTGACCACGGCCGCCTCGCTGCAGCGCCTGCTGGATGCGGCCGGCCAGGACAAGCTGGGCGTGCTGACCGTGACCCTGGACAACCCCACCGGCTATGGCCGCATCGTGCGCGAAGACGGCCAGATCAAGCGCATCGTCGAGCAGAAGGATGCCAGCGAGGCCGAACGTGCCATCCGCGAAGTCAACACCGGCATCATCGTCGCGCCCACGGCGCGTCTGCGCCAGTGGCTTGCGAAGCTCTCCAACAACAACGCGCAGGGCGAGTACTACCTGACCGACGTGATCGCGGCCGCCGTGGCCGATGGTGTGGAAGTCGTCTCGGCCCAGCCCGATGACGTAGCCGAAACCCTGGGCGTGAACAGCAAGGTGCAACTGGCCGAGCTGGAGCGCGTGCACCAGCGCAACATCGCTCACGGCCTGCTGGAGAAGGGCGTCACGCTGGCTGACCCGGCGCGCATCGATGTACGCGGCTCGCTGGAATGCGGGCGCGATGTGAGCATCGACGTCAATTGCGTTTTCGAAGGCCAGGTCAGCATTGGCGAAGGCAGCAGCATCGGTGCCCACTGCGTGATCCGCAATGCGCGCATCGGTGCCGGCGTGGCCATCAAGCCCTTCACCCACATCGAGGACGCCGTAGTCGGCGCGGGCGGCCAGATCGGTCCTTACGCACGCCTGCGGCCCGGCACCGAACTGGCGCAGGATGTGCACATCGGCAACTTCGTCGAGGTCAAGAACAGCAACGTGGGCGTGGGCAGCAAGGCCAATCACCTGGCCTACGTGGGCGATGCGGATGTGGGCAGCGGCGTCAACGTCGGGGCCGGCGTGATCACCTGCAACTACGACGGTGCCAACAAATTCCGCACCATCATCGAAGACGGCGCCTTCATCGGCAGCGACACCCAGCTGGTCGCCCCGGTGCGCGTGGGCAAGGGGGCCACCATCGGTGCCGGTACCACGCTGACCAAGGACGCCCCGGCCGATCAGCTGACCTTGTCGCGCGCCAAGCAGCTGTCGCTGGCGGGATGGCAGCGGCCGGTCAAGATCAAGAAGTAAGCGCGCCGGGCTGCGCGCCCTGTGGACAACTCCAACTCCGGGGTGGTTTCAGGGCGATATGAAGGAAAAAACCCGTCAACACGCTACTTCCTGACTTATCCACAGGCGAACACGGCCGAAACCTGAAGGTTTCGGCCGTTTTTCATGGGGCGTCGGCAGCCGCGCCGAGCGGGATGGCCGTCTCGAACTTGCTGCGGTGGATGGAGAAATAGCTGCGCACATTGCGTACGTTGCGCTGGGAGGCGAACAGCCGGTGCGCCAGTGCGTGGTAAGCCGGCATGTCGCGCACCAGCACCACCAGCACGAAATCCGGCCCCGGCGAGACCCGATAGCACTGCTGCACCGCCGCCTCCCCCGCCACCAAGGCCTCGAAGGCCTGCTGCTCTTCCTCGCCCTGGCGATCCAGCGTGATCTCGACCAGTGCCGTGAGCGTGGACGCCAGTTGGGCCGGATCCAGCAAGGCGACCTGGCGCGCGATCACTCCGGCGTCGACCAGCCGCTTGACGCGGCGCAGGCAGGTCGGCGGCGAGGCATGCACCTGCGCGGCCAGCTCCTGGTTGGTCTGGCTGGCATCACTCTGCAGGGCTTGCAGGATGCGGCGGTCGAGATCGTCCAGATCGAGGGGGGTTTTCATGGGTGCGTGCGTGAGCTTGTGAAATTGCCGGAGATTGCGTGAGGGTGAGCGAGATTGAATGATATATAAATCCAAATTTCACTTCTGAATTTAATATTATTTCACCACCCGATAGCGAAGCAATATTAGTTCATTTCATCGATATTTTAGAAATCTTATTTCACGATGCCTCGCCTAAGATGCATGCACATCTTTTCCAGCGAGGTAATCCATGTGCGGCATCGTCGGCGCGGTAGCGCAACAAAACGTCACTCCCATTCTGCTCGAAGGCCTGAAGCGCCTCGAATACCGTGGTTATGACTCCTGCGGCGTGGCGCTGCATGTGGATGGCAAGCTGCAGCGTTCGCGCAGCACCTCGCGCGTGGCCGAGCTGCAGCAGCAGGTGGCGCAGAGCGGCCTGTCCGGTTTCACCGGCATCGCGCACACCCGCTGGGCCACGCACGGGGCTCCCGCCACCCACAATGCGCACCCGCACTTCTCGCGTGACCGCATCGCGCTGGTCCACAACGGCATCATCGAGAACCATGACGAACTGCGCGCCGAATTGCAGGCCGCCGGTTACGTCTTCGAGAGCCAGACCGATACCGAAGTGATCGCCCACCTGGTCGACCACATGTATGACGGCGATCTATTCCACACCGTGCAGCAAGCCGTGCGCCGCCTGACCGGTGCCTACGCGATTGCCGTCTTCTGCGCCGACGAACCGCATCGCGTGGTGGCTGCGCGCCAGGGTTCGCCGCTGATCGTGGGCGTGGGCGAAGGACAGAATTTCGTGGCCTCCGACGCGATGGCGCTGGCCGGCACCACCGACCAGATCATTTATCTGGAAGAAGGCGACGTGGTCGACCTGCAATTGCAGAAGGTGTGGATCGTCGACGCGGCCGGCCGCCCGGCCGAGCGCGAAGTGCGCACCGTGCAGGCTTACACCAGCGCGGTGGAACTGGGTCCGTACCAGCATTACATGCAGAAGGAAATCTTCGAGCAGCCGCGCGCGATTGCCGACACGCTCGAAGGCGTGGTCGGCATCATGCCCGAGCTGTTTGGCGACAAGGCCTACAAGGTCTTCAAGGAAGTGGATTCGATCCTGATCCTGGCCTGCGGTACCAGCTATTACGCCGGTCTGACTGCGAAGTACTGGCTGGAGTCGATTGCCAAGATTCCGGTCAACGTCGAGATCGCCAGCGAATATCGTTATCGCGACAGCGTGCCCAATCCGAAGTCGCTGGTGGTCACGATTTCGCAGAGTGGCGAGACGGCCGATACGCTGGCTGCGTTGAAGCATGCGCGTGGTTTGGGCATGCAGCACACGCTGACCATCTGCAACGTGGCCACCAGTGCGATGGTGCGCGAATGCGAACTGGCCTACATCACGCGTGCCGGTGTGGAAGTGGGCGTGGCCTCGACCAAGGCCTTCACGACACAGCTGGCGGCGCTGTTCCTGCTGACGCTGGCGCTGGCGCAGACGCGAGGCTTGCTGACCGAAGAACAGGAAGCCGAACACCTGAAGGCGATGCGCCACCTGCCGGCTGCGCTGCAGAGCGTGCTGGCGTTGGAGCCGTCCATCGTGGCGTGGGCCGAGGCCTTTGCGCGTCGCGAGAATGCGCTGTTCCTGGGGCGTGGGCTGCATTACCCGATTGCACTGGAAGGTGCGCTCAAGCTCAAGGAGATCACCTACATCCACGCTGAGGCTTATGCTGCGGGCGAACTGAAGCATGGTCCGCTGGCGCTGGTGACGGACCAGATGCCGGTGGTGACCATTGCACCCAATGATGCGCTGGTGGAAAAACTGAAGTCCAACATGCAGGAAGTGCGTGCGCGTGGCGGGCAGCTGTATGTGTTTGCGGATGGTGATTCGCGTATCACTTCGGCGGAAGGGCTGCATGTGATTCGCATGCCGGAGCACTATGGCGTGCTGTCGCCGATTCTGCATGTGGTGCCGTTGCAGTTGCTGTCGTATCACACGGCGTTGGCCAGGGGGACGGATGTGGATAAGCCGCGGAATTTGGCTAAGTCGGTGACGGTGGAGTGAGGATGTTTGGCTGTCCGGGCGGAGTTGTCACGAAACAATAGAAGCACTTTATTTTGAGTGAAAATGGGTGGATTTTCGGCCAGCCTCAATCGGCCGGAAATCCAATCCCCTCCTGATTTTATTAGCTAGTTCTTGTACTGAATTTTTACCCCCGCTCGCCCCCCTAGAGTTGGTTAGCACTTTCCCCGAATTTTTCTCTACTTTTTCCGATTGTCTGGCGCCCCGCTTCTTTCTTCGCCGCCTCCCGGAGCAAGCGCGCCACAAAGTGATTCGCGTCCCGCAGCCTTTCTGCATCTACTGCATAGTCATACAGTTCGCCCAATGCCTTGACCACAACGTATCAGGCCGCGGTGCGCAGTCGACGGCGCGCCTCCTCGACTCGTCTCACCGCCTCAGCGGGCGATTTAAAGACAACGGCCGCAGGAATGCGCAAGACCGTGTAACCCTCTGCGCGAATGACCTCGTCGCGAGCGTCGTCCCTGGCCTTGGCGTCGCGGCTGCCGTGCCACGTCTCTCCGTCGATTTCGACCACGAGTTTCTCGTCAATAAGAAAGTCGCCCCGAAATTGGCGCCATGCAGTGCTACGCCCGATGCGCAGTCTGCCGAGCCCAACCTGAGTACGTAGCTTGATGCTTTCACCTGCAATGCAACCTGGTCCTGTCGTCATCTTGTACCCAGAGACCATGGCATCGAAAAACGCTTCTTCCGCAGGAGATTCGCAGGTAAAGCGCATGTCCTCAACGGTAACCGGCCTATTGATGCGGGCGGCAATTTCCGCCTCCTGCCTCTTTCGTTCCGGCTCACTTCGAATGTCACTGTAGACCGACCATGCAATGAGGCCGCCGATCCCTAGCAACGGCCAGAAGAAAAAACCAATGGCTATCAGCACAGCAGCCAAAAGACCGCGCTGGAAATAGGTCATATAGTCACTCTTGCTTCGGTAGAAAAGCCGTAAGTGTATATTCCTACCACTGTAAGTAGCTCTATGCGCCTCTTGGCCAAGGGCTGCGAATAGCCAAATGTGGACCTTCTGTCCAACCAACTCTGACAGAAAGCGCTTGTTCAGGATATCAAGCAGTTAGCCGGAGTCTCCCGACCACCGCACGTGACTTTCGTCTCTAACCAGGATTGAAAAATGATCGACCAAATCTACGAAATTGTGGAACGACAATACTTCGAATCGGGAGATTTCAACGGTATGCCAATCTACGAGTTAAAGAATCTGTTCGACGTGGAGACGCCCGAGTTCCGATCCCTCCTGCGCAATGGAATAGAGAGCGAGGTACTAATCGCTAACTTCCACGGCAATACCCACATCATGCCCTTTTCCAACATACCGACGATGATGGTGCTTGAAGCATTCGATTCCGCAGAGTACCCGTCGCATACTTGCCTTTACCCGCATCCCAGCAAGCTGGCAAGTTCGCCGCGCATCTTCGGTTACGAGCAGGCCCCCTACAAACTGGAGTTAGCCAAGGGCGGTGGGCAGCTCGACTTCCGGACGTTCGACCTGTCGATCCTAGAACACTACCGTAACGACCCACGTTACTCGTATGAGACGGACTCTATCCACGGCCAGATTTGCATCAAAGACGAATACTACGAATCGGAAAAGATGGCCGAACGCGACCAGATACTTCTCCAGACCTTCGGCTTTGCGTACGACAACGACTTGAACAGGTACGTGGCGGTCTTCCTGCGTTACCTCTCGAAGCTCAGCCCGGAACATCAGCGGATATGGCATTCCAAGGAGGTGTCTGGAGACATAAAGCTGCACCCTGATTACTATGCCACTTCCATTCTGGGTTCTTGGGGAACGAGGTTATCGATCTTCGAAGCGTTCGTGATGGAGTTGCGAACGATAAATGAGATGTGCGCGGTCATGAAGCGTCCCCCGCTATTCCGTAATTCTTTCAGCGAGGACCGTCCTAAGGAGTTTGGATTTCTTCTCCGGCCCACGGTCGCGGAGTTCAATGACTTTATCCTGCTCCTGGATAAAATGATGTCCGACAACATCAACAAGGAATTCTTCGGTAACGATGTGGAAATTGAAACCGATGAGGTACGTGCCGATGGCAAAGTTGTGGTAAAGCCGAAGAGAACAGTACAGATACTGGAGGCTTGGTTCGCCAAACTATTCAGAGCAGAGGACGAGGGCCCCATCCAAGCCATGATCGCCAGCTTCAAAAAGGTCCGCAAGCTTCGCCAATCACCCGCGCACAAAGTGAACATCAACGCTTTCGATCAGCAGATTTTCCGAACTCAGCGAGACATCATGATCAACGCGTACGATGCCGTCCGAACCATCCGTCAAGCCTTCGCAAACCATCCTGCGGTAATGAGAAATCCGCCCGCTATCAATGAACAGCTTTTTAACGGCGAGATATTTAGCCAGTGAGCAATCATGCCCGCTTTGGGGCGACAAAAAGGACGCAGCCTCGACGAACATGGCCTAGCTCATGGGTTTAGACCAACGGAGCGTACGAGCTGCATCCGGATAACCCAGACTACGAGCCTATCCGATTCGCCGAAGGTGAGGAACTACGGATATTTGGCGTCATGGTCGGCATCGCCCGGAGGTTCAAATGGGCATGAGCGCTCCGGAAACGTCATTCGCCCTGGTCGACTGCGACCAGTTTTACGTCTCCTGCGAAAGACTGTTCAACCCACACCTGTGCGGAAAGCCCGTTGTGGTCCTGAGCAACAACGATGGCTGCGCGATTTCCCGCTCCCCCGAGGCCAAGGCCCTTGGGGTGCAGATGGCTGCGCCCTGGTTTCTCATGCAGGACCTGGCAAAGAAACACGGGATCATTGCCCTCTCGTCGAATTACCAGCTCTACGCCTCAATGAGCAACAAATGCATGGCCGTGCTGCGCGAGTACAGCCCCCGCGTTGAGGTCTATTCGATTGATGAGAGCTTCCTGCTGCTTGATGGTCTCTCTCCGCTCTGGCCGGACATGACAACGATGGGGCACGACATCCGTCGCAAGGTGCAGACGTGGGTAGGCCTGCCGGTGGGCGTGGGGATTGGGCCCACGAAGACTCTGGCCAAGCTCGCGAACCACCTGGCCAAGAAGCGCCCGGTGTACAAAGGGGTGTGCGATCTACAGTCCATGGCACCAGACGAAGCCGAGCAGATTTACGCTTCTCTCCCTGCTGGGGAGGTATGGGGTGTTGGCTACCGCATTACGGAGCAACTGGGCCGCATGCGCATCCACACGGTACAGGACCTGCGTAACGCATCCCAGAAATCTCTTCGCCAACAGTTTGGCGTCCGCATGGAGCGGACCCTGGCTGAGTTGCATGGCATCTCTTGCATCCCGCTAGAAGACGTCGCTTCGGCGCGCAAGCAGATAGTCTCCTCGCGCGCATATGGCGAACGGGTTACCGCACTGAAGGAAATCGAAGAGTCCGTCACGATGTACGCTGCGAGAACTACGGAGAGGCTCCGGCGCCAGCGGTCTACTTGCGCCGCGGTGCATGTCTTTGTAGAGACCGATCGTTTCCGTACTGACGAACCCCAGTACAACAATGGCCGGACAGTTCCCCTGCCAGAGCCGACCGACGACCTCCGTGTCATCACCAAAGCGGCAATGTGGGGCCTCAAGAAGGTCTTCAGGCTGGGGATCAAGTACAAGAAGGCCGGATTGATGCTAATGGAGCTCTCGGAAGGTGGACGTCATCAAGGCACACTCTTCGATAGTGGCGTGTCGGAGATGTCCTCCGCACCGCTGATGCAGGCTCTCGACGCCATCAATCAGCGCTTTGGAAAGGACACACTGAGGCTGGCATCTGGCCTCGGACAGCACCGTTGGACCGCACGCTTCGACATGGTCTCGCAGCGTTACACCACCAACTGGAACGAACTCCCACTCGCGAGGTAACCATGGACTTCGTTGTCTACCAGATGCGCAAACAGGGCGTAGAAATCAAGAAAGAGCTCCTCGGAGACCAGCCCCAGCTAATTGGCGACCTGGTCATCACGTCTGCAGCGGACGTGCGTGGCCGGCCAACGAAGGTGGCGCGCCTGCAGAGGGAGAGCGGCGAGATATTGCTGGAGTTGACCGAGGTGCAGATCGACGCCTTCAAGGGGCCTCGAATGGTGCTCAAGGGGATCGAACACAAGCAGACCAACCAGGGGCCGGCGGAGTATGCCCAGCAATGGCTTTGCGTTCAGGCCGGCGCTCCACTGCCCATGACTTCACGGGAGCGGTTCTTCAAGGAATCTGGTGGCGACCGGCATTGATGTACTGGGGAGGGGGAAGCTTCCAAGGCGATAATTGAATCACTCGCCCAGGTCTACAATGGACAGAGCAAATCAAATGCGTCGAATGCAGAGGAGATGGTGGTGGATACTGTTGGCTTAAATCTAGAGGCGTGGAAAAGTTCGCTTTTGAAAAGTATCCCCATTGGGGGGCTACTCGCTCGGAATCCGACGGCATATAAGTGGAAGGCCACCTTCAAGTGCTGGATGCTTCGCGAAGCAGTGTCTTGGCGACTGCAGGACCTGCTTGCCCAGTCATACGAGCTACACATGAAAGGGCATGGCCTCGGCGCGCGAATACTTCTCCGCAGTGGCTATGAGACTCTTGGCACCTTGATTTATTTGAATCAGTTGATGCAAAGCCTGCTCAAAGAGAAAATCGATTTCTTCTCATTTGACCGAAAAGTGTCACAGCTTTTAACCGGCTCTCGCGATGGAACTACGGAATTGGAATCCATCAACATTTTGACGGTACTGCAGAAATGCGATGCGAAATATCCCGGCCTCTTAAACATCTACAAAATGATGTGCGAGAGCGCGCATCCGAACTACGAAGGTATCGTTGCCGGGTATTCTCGTGTCGATCACGCTGAATTCACTACAAATTTCGAAAACCGGTGGATGGAGCTATATGGAGAGCATCACTTAGATTCATTGGATTTGTGCATGATGACATTCCATATTGAATACAACGATGTTTGGCCGGTGCTCATGACCGACATCGAGACATGGCTCGTCGAAAATGACGAAAAACTTGAGCGAACAAAACCCGTCTTAGAAAAAGCCAATCCGAACGAAGAGTAGTAAATGCGCAGTGCAAAGAAGGTGGGAAAGTCATGCCGCTCAAATTCACATTCAGCAATGCCGATGGCCAAGACATGAGTGCAGAGATTTTGCGATTCGTCGAACAGATTGGATTGCAAGCAGCTGCGCCCGGCCGATTTAGCTACTTGCTAGTTTTGGAGCTGTTCGGTGGGGCTATGTCAGGGCGGCGGAATCCTGCCAAGGTCATTCAGGAGATTCAGGCCCTCGAAGGCATCGGTTCGCCGAGCCAAATGAAACCGCCAATCCAGAACAAGCATCCACCGCTTAAAGGACTGTGGCACAAGCATTACTTAGGCGAAGGAGTGCCGGCGGTGGCCGCTAATGTTAGGAAAGGACTTGGCCGGTTCGGGATGCCTTATGCCGCTCAGAAGGTTAAAGAGGCGCAGGAATCCGGTGAAGAAAGGTATTTCACGCCTGAAGACCTGATCGCCATCGCCAATGAAGTTGTGCATGGTCATATGAATCGGCTGCGCGCGGAGCAAGGACTGACCGGCGAGTGGCTGCTTTATGCAGAGCACGAGGGGAATAAGTATTATCTCGGCCTCACTACACACGACAGCGCCGCCCATGACGAAGTACGGCGCCAAATCGACCATATGTGCTGCGCAGAATTCCCTTTCCTGGCCGAGCTACTGGCCAATGCATAGACCCTGATTACGCTCGGGGCTCATACGAATTGGAGAATGTATGTGCGTCAACTACAAGCCAACCTCCAAAGAAATCGTCTCTTCGCTCACCGGAGCAGACACCTCCTACACGCCTGATTGGCCCGAAGAAGTCTGGCACGATTACTCGGCTCCTGTGGTGCGTGCCGGCCAGGAAGGTGAGCCTGAACTCATCGTCGGCACATATGGCATGGTCCCCAAGCGGAAGATGCAAGAGGGTCTCCGGCTGACGACGATGAATGCGCGCGCGGAGACCGTCGGCGAGAAACGTACCTACTCTAAGCAGTGGCGCGAGACGCAGACCTGCCTTTTGCCCATGGAGTGGTTCTACGAACCCAATTGGGAATCAGGCGGTGCGGAGCGCTGGGCCATCGGTATGGCCGATGGCGAACCATTCTGTGTTGCCGGCTTGTGGAAGGCCTGGCCCGAGGAGCAAGGCTCTTTCTCGTTCTCCTTCACCCAGTTGACCATCAATGCGGACGAACATCCGCTGATGATGCGATTCCATAAGCCTGGTGATGAGAAGCGCAGCCTGGTGATCGTGCCGCGGTCAGAGTACGAGGCATGGCTAAACGTGAAAGACCCAGAAATAGCGCGACAAATGCTGTCGCTTTATCCGGCTGAATTGATGAAGGCCTGGCCGGCACTACGGCCGAAGGCTGCATCGAAGAGAAAGACTGCTGCTGCGAAAAAAACCGACCCAAAGGACGAAAAGAACTATCCGGATACTGGCTCACTGTTCTGAATCTTAGCGCTTTAGTATTCAACATAGTGGAGCATTAGATGCTCCACTGCTGCTATTTGAATTGGTCTATATGGATAAAGAAGAACTTCCGTTGTTAAACGCCCTTCAAGGTCTAGCAATGCTTCAGCAGGAGCTTCTTAGAATTGCTCTTTACTTAGCATCAGAAGGAGCGACTACCTTCGAAGGAGAACGTCTTCAATGCAGCCTAGGGGACGGGCAGAGACGAACCAGTACGATGCTTGCCATGGCTGCAGGCCAGTCAATTGAAACGCTGCTTCGAATGTCCAAACTACGCGGCATCCCCGTTCGGGATGCCTATCCAATAGCCCGCTCTATCGTTGAGTCGTTTATCAATGCCAGTTATCTAATGGCTGAATCAGACAATGTGGCGGCACATGCTATCAGGCATATAGACTTTGCCGCTTGGCGCCTTCACAACAGACAATTTGGAAGCGGCGAATTTTCGATAGAAGTCCGCACGTCAAGCTCCCCTCAACTAGTGAAAGCGACGGACTTCCCCGAGTTTGTTGGCAAAGGAAAAGGAGAATGGACGAACCTGGACGTTCCAAGCCGCCTCCGAGTAGTTGGGGAAAATGCAGGTGCTAAAGCTGGATCACGGCTATTGGCTGCTTATGGGCTAATTTACTCTCTCTCATCCGAGATAATTCACGGTTCTCCGTTTGGGGTGAGCTATTTTTACTCGGCCCACTTAGAAAAAGACGACGTTTCCGCAGAAACACTCCAGAAAGCATCTATAAGACATCTTGAGGACATTTTCATTGGGGTGCTACATGCAGGTTGTGGATATTTGGCAGCCTTCTTTGGGCTTCAGAACATGAATGCTCCATTGAAAGCAGAGGAACAACTGTTTCAACGACTCTTGGATTTGAGTACGAAATCATCCAGCGCCTTTCCTCATTGCATCTAGCCACCGCTCTTCCTCCGCTCACAATCGCTAAGCGTTCGGATCAGGGAATATCTGGTCGAACACCGATTGATACAGTGCACAGGCGCTATCTGTACTGGTGTTTAGTATCTGGGCGAGATCATCGTAGGCCAGCCTCGCACCTTTGTCCTCGGTGAGGAGACCATCATAATAGGATGCGATTGCCGCATACTCCATATCCAAAAGATGATTGAGTTCTTTCTCTGGCGTCGTATTTTCTAAGCCACTTGAAATCGCCCAGTCAAGAGCATGCCGCACGACCAAATACATATATCGAAGCAACATCGGCTTCTCGTCTCTGAACGAAAACCTTTGAATTTCGGTCAGCCCTAACTTCTCCATCTCGTTCGGGAACAGGTAAGCGTCGACGTAGCATTGGATGAAAGCAAGACGAAAACTGGGCTCATATCTTTCACTTCGCAAGGCACTCAACAACTCTGGTTTGAGGCCTCTACGCCACAGTTCGACTATTTTCTCAATCTGAGCCTTCCGGCTTTGGGCGTCCAAATCCTCATTCGCCAATTTTGCTCGTACATCTTTGAAGCCAGACATTACACGGGCGAGAGAAGTACCAACCCGATTCTCATCGAATTCAACAACTAACTCGCGAACAAAATTGGTGAAATCATCTGGGAGCAATTCCTCGCTGGTGATGGCACTGTATCTAGACAGCTCTATAGACATTGCTTCACCAATGGACAAAGACAAAATTGTCCGCCCTAATGCTGGTCGCAACGGAGAAAGAGAATTTTTCATCGTATCTTGCCAATGAGTTTCACTTTTGCTCATCTCCACTAGCGCGACGTCTGGAATAACAAAGCGAGAACCAAGTTCATCATTGATGCGAGTCTGCAACTCAGGCTTGCGCATACGGTTTTGGTCGACCACGTACGTTGCCATATCGAATCCTTCCATTGAAATTAAAAGATCAATCACCGACGAAAGTTTTTGTGCCCTTGATGCCCGGATTGAGAGGCGAATAGCGGCAACATCGGCTGAAGGCCACCTCCCGATGATGGATCGATGGCCATATATTCTCTCAGCGATTCAACCACCATTCCGCTTAAGCCATTCCTGTCCTTGCGGTGTCAAGGCCACAACACGTTGGCGGGTTTTCTCTGCCGCAGCTAACCTTTCTTTATACTTAGCAGCCCCCGGCTCTGGTGCATGAATACGTTCCATCCAACCTCGAGCAAAGTCACCATTCATGGCGACATGCACAACCAGAACGTTACACACCCTGGCACCAAAAGAAAGCGCAATTTCCTCAGCGCGCTCGCGGAAAAGCGCAGTTCCGTCCCGATAATCAGTTCGTTGAATCCAAACCAGCAGTGGCACCTCAAACTTCCAAGAAAAATTTCTAGCTGGATGCTGCTTCAAAGTAGGGAGAAGACTCTCTAAGGTTCGAGCAAAGTCTTTACGTACCTCAAAAGACATATCCCGGATTGTTGCATCCGCGTGTAGATAGCCTGGCACATGGGCACGATCAATCGCACCAAGTAAGCTCAATACTATTTTTGGAAACTCTTGACTAGGCGGCGGCTTATTATCTAAATCATCCCCGGAACAGTATTTGTTTACTGGCTCTGCCGCATGAGGATCAACTACCAGATCATTGTTTCTCAGCAAATCACGATAGAAAAAGTCAAGTCTCCCTCTTTGGATATAACCACCTAAGTGATCGACCTCATCAAATACGGCGGCACCTCGAATGCTAGCAACCGACTGACGGACCTCCAAATAATGCATCAGTGCTCCCGTTGTCGGCAAAAATCTCGATAACACAAATAGATCATCAATCGACATCGATACGAACGAGTGTGCGCCTAAAATTGGCGCAATCTCATCCAAGCGTTTCGACATCGCAGAGAATGGCGAAAATGCTTCCACGGTCAAACCTATTGGGAAAATTCTTCGATAGTCGGACAACCTGATTTTCCTGATTTCTTTAAATCCGTCCGCTGTCTTTTCAAAAATTGGTGCTGCGTCTAGCGTCGCTGCATATCGAAAGAATCTATTGCACTGTCCGTAAGCTTTAATGACCAAATTTTGAATTGTTCGAACATGCCTATCAAAATACAACTCGGGAGAATGCTTCGGCATCACTCCCGCTTTGACCTCAATCTGAAGCATCACATCATCGATCAATATGAGTAAATCGTTCTCCACCCATTTCCCTGTATCAGGATCAGGATAGTAGAAGCTACGAATTACATCTGCCCTACGCAGTTGGTCCTGGAAAATCTTAGGAAATGCTTCTTCCGTCAAAAGAGCCTGATTCTTCTCCCACTCGTCTTTGTATTTGGGTAACCGGTTCAAAAGTCCCCATTGTATGGAGCGATACGTACTATCTCGAATGAAGTTAGCGTCGCAAAGGTAGTAATCTCCATCCAACATGACCAATGGCTTTATCCGCCCCGGCAAACGACGAAGAAATGTCCCTTTAAGAGGGCCTTCTGAAAAAAATTCATACTCTTCTCCTGGCACGTACGCCAAATCTGACAGGAGGTTAGGTGGTAATTTACTTGTCTTCGACACGTTACAAATACCACCGAGGAGCAAATCAGAAATGGCCTCCGATGCAGGGTCAACCAAAACTTCATTTAGGTCTACTTCCTCGGGAGATGCAGCACCAATTTCAGAGTGAAGTATTTCCATAGCACGCACGAGCCCAAAACGTGTTGCATCGACCGCTGCTTGAATTCCAATTGCGATTTCCTGGGCGCCGACACCATATGCCTCAAGTAAGGCATCATTGTGTGCCAGAAGAACGAACTCAAAAAATTCAGCTTCCAAAGGCTGGTATCGGTGCCCCCGTAAAGTTACCCAGCTAAGCATCGCTTGCAGAGCAAGTTCACCGTTGATGCTTTCCGGAAGCATTTCAGGCATTTCATTTGCGACGAGTAAAGCATATGAAACTGACTCATCCCTCAACTCAATAGAAAGTTGGAAGACGTCTGGAAAACTGTCAACATCTGAACTGTCCCCGTGTGCATCTACCGAATGTGAGCTCAAGACCGCGTGGACGTATTCAAGGGCGTACATGTAGTCATGAGATACATCAGCAGGACTCTCACCCTTTTCTTGCGCAGCGGCGACGTTCATGAATAGTTGCATCCAAAGAGCACCTATCAATACCTTAGGGCTACATTTCAAAATGGCGCTCCGCAACTCTTCACTCTTGCTCTCTAACCGAGCCTGAATCTCTATTCGACTTTTTTCCAAAGTCTGCATCTTCGGCATCAAGGAACGCGCGTTCTCCATATCTGATGCTGTGTTAATTTTCTCTTCCATCCGACATCCCCAAATCAATTGTATTTCTGTGCCTCTACGAAAACTTCCGGCGAGGTTATTTTCAAGCGCTCTGGCTGTTGATTTGCATCGAAAACTGTCCCACTTTCCCAGAAAATTTACATCCAAAGTTACCCCATGTTTAGACCACATGTTTGCTCATGTTAGCGAGCAGGGGAACAGAGTGATAGATGCGGCCCTACTTGGAATTATGCGACGCCAGTACATCAGAGACCACATCTCAATACGGGAGATCGCCCGTAGGCTCGGAATTCCCCGCAATACAGTTCGCCGCCACACCCGATCCGATACCAGCAAATCCGCCTAGCAGAGCGTTGCAGTAAAGGTCAGAACACTCCTAAGTAGGATTGGGCAACCAGCCTCACATTGATACACATTGCACCGTCTTTGAAAACTGCAGTAAGATTGACACTGTCGTTCTACGGCACATAATCAAACCGCATTAAGCAGCTGGGCATCCAGCATCAAAACGCTGCAATTCTGTCGCCAGTCGAGAGAACCTGCCAGCACCAGCAGTCGAAATCTGCTGCTGAAAATAGCCCCTCAGGAAATCTGGATAGTCGGGCATCGCCATCGGAATCGGTGGGCGAAACAACGCAACATGGGAGCACATTCAGTGCCTCTCTAGTTGCTCACAAATCCTTCCAATGTCGCCCTCGGCCTCGGGCAGTATCGGACTGCGCAAGCAGTGCGATTTCTTTGGCTACAGCACCTGCACACCATAGGCAGACATTGCTCGTCCGGTGTGTGCAGGCTCACGTCCCTATTTCTTGGAGATTCTGATGCCTTGTCCTGCAGATTCCACCCCAAAAAACTCGAAAGCATCTCGCAACCGGTGTGGGCTACGCACGCACGAACGAACAGTGCGAGACGCCAACTACTGCCTTCGCTTTGATCACAAACAACATCGTCTGTCTCGGCGTTGCCGCCCACGACGTTGCCGTGGGTCTCAAGAACCCGAGAACAAACGCAGGTATAAGCGTCGAGAAGAAACGCGCAATGTTGGATGTTGTATGGCTCTGCCGAAACTGCGCTGAGCTGGCGGGCAGTCCCTCGAGCGCTTCCCCGTTGCCACCCTCACGGGCTGGCAGCGAGCTGCGGAGGACGAGCTCCCCTACCAAGTGACAGGCTTGTCTAAGGAAATTGGAGGACCCCGTATAACTAGGAGTAGCAACCAGGAAGGGCGGCCACAAGCCGCCCTTTTTATTCTGCAGTGAAAAGGCCCGCAGATGCGGACTTGAGGGTTCTTAGCCGCCACAGAGAAGAAGGCGGAGACGAAGCAAGATGAGAATTACCCGAAAAACTGGGGCATTATTCTAAGCAGCCAGAACTATCTCACGAAGGAGACGACGTGTTTCTGAAAGACGAATTGTTGAAAATCAAGGAGCGTGAGCGTGACGCTCTGAGAGAACTCACAAAATTAACGACGAAGCTAAAGCGCTCCCCAGAAGACGCAGAACTTCTCAGAGAACAGACCAAGTATCTGAAGATTGCAACAGATGCCAAGGCTCAGTTGAAGTTCAAGAAGCGCGCAGCCAAACCGAAAGTTGCATCGTTGGAGAAAAAGTGGTCCCCCGTATTGCCTGGGAGCTTTGAGAGCGGAAAACGTCGCTGACATCCCGCTCAAGTAGCGAAAATGTCGGCCAGCGGCCGGCATTTCATTGCTACATCCTCACCCGACCTTTATCGCCGTATCCAAGCGGCTCGACTTCCATTGCAAGAAGCTTTTGCTCCAGTATCCTGCTGCACTTGAAAGAGTCCACAGCCGATTGAATCCAAGCTCCGGTCTGCCTTTCCAGCCATGTAGAACCCGCGGCGTCACACTCTTTGAGATTCGCGTAGAACCCCGAGAAAACAATCTGTTTCCGTGGATTTACCGCCACGTCTACAGAAATCTCATCGGAACCGATATCTTCGACGCTGGCACGCGCAGCATCGCCCGTGGGCAGCACAAAATCAAAGTCTAGGCGGGAGCGCATGCCCCTTTCGTCGTGTCCTGGCCATCGATTGTCACCAGGACGGAGCGAGAAAATGCGCCGCCGCAATGCTTCGTTAACAGTGGCGACCATCAAGTTTCTCCACGCCTTATGACGCTTTGTTTTGTACTCGATATCGAATGAGTGCAAACAAACCGTTTCACGCATGCCCTCAATGTCCTCTGTATCGAAGTAAAAGCCTTTCTCGATGGCATATCCCAACTCATTGAGACGCACCGTGAGACGCTCTTCGCATACGAAAAAGAACATGGGGTCATCACCTTGGTTGGCGATTTCCTTCAGCATAGCGGCGTTGGTGTTGAAGCCAAGAGAGTACGCAATTGCCTCTGAAAGATGAGATGACTTGCACTCATCGAACCATTTGGTCAGGTCGGCCTTGACGGCCTTAACGGCCTTGGTAGAGAGCGGAATGCTCGCCATAGATACACCTCAATCAGTTATGCGGCCGGAGTTCGTCATTACGCACCGACCCATGATTGAAGGTCAGAAAAGTTTGAAGCAATTCACCCTGTTTAACTCGACGACAAGTTGGGTCCAGGTAGCCTGGATGGCAGGTTAGTCATCCATGAACTTCGTGTCAAGCAATCGAAAAAAGCACTTACTTCAGTTATTCCCGTTTCGGCTGAAAAAGTCTGTGGATAAGTCAAATAGACTCTCTTCAAAGCCTCGCAGCCATTGGAATCGATGGTTACGCCTAATATTTAGGCAAAACTGTAAGCATTGCATGCTCCCGTCATCCTCATTATTGATCCGGCGTAATGCCATCGACATGCTCCAACACATAAAGAAGCGCCACGTCGTTGGCATCACGCTGACTCATTCCCGCGTAATGCTTGGCAAAGGACCTCCTCGGAGACCAGCCTCAACACATTGGAGACCTGGTCATCACGACCTCAGCAGATGCCCGCGGCCGGCCGACAAAAGTGGCACGTCTGCAGGGGGAAAATGGTGAAACAGTGCTGGAACTGGTAGAGGTTCAGATTGATGCCTTCAAGGGGGCTCGCTTAGTCCTCAAAGGTATCGAGCAAAGGCAGACCAACCAGGGGCCGGCGGAGTACGTACAACAATGGCTATGCGTCCAAGCCGGCGCAACCCTACCGATGACGTCCCGAGAAAGGTTCTTCAAAGAATCCGGCGGAAAACGGCATTAAAGAGCAGCTCCTGGCCAGGTGTAGGTAGCCATCCCTAAAAGCTCCTCGGGCTGCCGCAGGCGCCCTGGTAGGGAAGCGCGAAGCGCAGATTCAAATCTGAGGGATGCGAAGTCGTTTTGGTTGGGGTATTTGAGTCAACGCTGAAGAGCGTCAACCGCCTTGAAGGCGAAGAGATTACAGAGTAATCAAAAGGGTATGCACTCCATATTTAAGGATATCCTTAAAATGAAGATATATATTTTTTAGAGTTTTTATGGAATTTCCAACAAACCCTGGGGCCGTCGGTCTACCCCTAAAGGGAGATTCCGCCAGACTTTCGAGTCGCGCCTCTAGCTTTGCCAGCGCACCGATATTTCTCAACTCTGAACCCCACAGTTATCGGCTTTCCCCCCATTGCTGCCGTTTTAGCCGACCAATGAAGCGGTCACAACGAAGCACATTTCATTGATAAAAAGTGACTCGAACAGTAGCTGGCGAATGCTCATCCACTCAGTGACATTCAGAGTATATCGACCTGAAACCCCTATTGGAACCCTCTTTTCGGCCATCGCAATTGGCCGCGATACGTGGCTGAGAAAACTACCTGAGAATAGTGGGACTTTTTGAAAATACTACTCAGAATATTTATTTTCACTCGCACTTAGCACTTGGCAGCTCATACGAAGCAGCGCCAGGGAAAGCACGAGGTGGTTTACCTTGTTTCTGTTTTTTTGTGAAAATTCACTTTCGGTAATTGCCCTGGCGTCGTCGCCCCTTCGGCAATATCCTCCCAACTTTTCCCTTTGGCTCTGAGATAGTCGATACTGGGACCAAGTCGATCCCCGTAGACGCGTAGGGTTCGTTCGTAGAGTGCGGATCGCAGTGGTTCGGGCGTCATCTCCTTGAAGCGGGTTGCTATCACGCGCCTTTCAGCATGGACCGTGCGCGCGACCACTTCCGCACAAACGCCCGCTGAGTACAAACCTTCACGTCGCTCACGGAGTGCTCGAACAGCGGCTTCATAGTCCCTTCGCATGGCAGGCACTGGCGTTGGATCGGTCAATGTCCCCTGATCATCCGCTTGCTGTTCATCATTTACCATCTCTGCGGTCTCCCTCATGGCTTTTGCTGGCGTCGTTTGAGGTAGGCCAGGAGCTGCTATCCCATCACTGGTCTTTTACGATTCAACAGAGGAGCGTTTTATTCTTACAAAAGATCAATTTCCAAAACATAAATCGGAACTTGCTTCTGCGGAGAATTAGATTTCCACACCGAATAATTATTCCTAATCAACGTTGACCTATTAAGACGCAGGTTTGCTCCAGAAGCAAAAACCACTTCATTCTCGTGCCCTAGATGGATTCTTTTCCTCTTATATGCAAACGCCTTGGTTGAAGATGCTGTAGCACGTACAACGAATAGATCAATTCGATTCGCATCGTATGCCTTACCTTTGTGTTCTGCATTTCGCAATGCAACTTGAGGGCAGAATGAAGTAGAAAGTGGCCGGTCGGTACTTAAAAATTGTCCACCAGGCCAAATGCCAGCATGAAATAAGAATTGCCCGGGCGAGATAGGAAGCCCAACGCTATTTATTTCGTCACTAACTTGATCAAAATTACAATGCGGGTATTGTTTTTTGTATTTGGATAATTCTATCGGGGTGGATGAAGGCATTGACCTTCGCCATGTGGCGTAGTTGGCATCACTATCCAAAACGGAATTTATATGATTACCAAGACCTCCATCAGCTCCGACGTTGGCAATGTAATTTGCAGCCTCTAGGGGTGTGGTAACTCTGGCAATCAATTGATCGTTAACGAAGGGAACCATTTTCCCTGTTGTTTGATATTCGGCCATCATTTCTGCATGTGTAGCTGTCCTTGTCGTCCAATGCTCATAGGGCGGAGGAAATGTTGTAACCAGGGGCAAAATCATCGGCATCCTTCTAATCGCTACCTGTGTTGGAGGTTGTGCCTGATACTACCGCCTTCTCATGAACAAGACACCACCATATAAGCAGACGAGTTCAGCCGAACGAGAGCTTGTAGGGGACGCCAATCTATCTCGGAAGCGAGGTCGGTGATTAGCAGAGCAAACCGAGGGTTGATGCAATCTTAGCCGGCGAGCGGCCGCTTGCCTGCCAGAAGCTGGCCGCCTAGGAGGGCGCCAAGGTGGCAGCGCCGGTGAGCCTGCAAATTCGTGGTTCGACAGCTAAGTCACTGCTTTGACATATCACTCGGTGAATTTTCACCGCAAACGCCAAAATGCCAATCGGCGAATACTCGACCGATTGGCATCTACAACTCACTGACTATCAGCAGAATTATCGTCTTTAAAGGCCGCAGCATGCGAAGCACCCAATAAGTCAGGACAATCCTAGCGTCCTAACCTGCGCGTTTTTCCTCCTCCAACGCGCGGTATTCCTTGGTGGGGAGGCCACCGACGCCCCAACTGTCGATGTCCACTTCCTCAATCACGACGAACGTACTGCCGTGTGGCTTCCCCATGACCTCGAACAACAAGTCGCTCACACCCTTGATGAGGGCGCGCTTCTGCTCAGGTGTTGTCGAGGATGCGCCAGGCGCTGTGCCTTCCCTGGTCACTTTGATGTTCACGTATCTGCGCGATATGCTCACTTATCGACGCATGCTGTGGACAGCAGACTCGGGGCCAACCCTTAGCCAAGAAAGCCTGACCCAAGGGGTACTCAAAATTCTGCAGTCGTTGATTAACGCTGCGGCAGAACTCATTGGCGCAGGAGACTTTGCTCTAGTTAAGAGGTGCGAGCATCCTGAGTGTGTGTACTGGTTCTACGACAACACCAAATCTCGGCGCCGGCGCTGGTGCAGCATGGCTTTATGCGGGAATCGCTACAAGGTTGCGCAGCATCGCTTGCGTACTGCGAAAGCAGCTGAATAAGTCTCTACTGAATCCGTCAGACAACTTGTTCCCAGCTAAAATTTCCGTTAGCAACGCCTCCACTCTTGCTTCCACTGTCGAATCGCATAAGCCTATTTGCGGTCCCCAAAATGTTGAGCATGGCAAGTTCATCGTTTCGGTGGTGACTCGCTGTTTCCAAACCGTAAGCGACAGTGAGCTTGATCTGGTCATACTTCTGGAGGAATAGCTCAATGACGTGCCTGCATGAATAGCATGGGATGCGATCTGTAAACAGAAATACCTCGCCACTCGGTTTTGCGATTTGATAAGCCGCGAACAAATTTCCCAGCTTATTCAGAAGAAGATACTCAGAGTCATTCTTGCGCCGCCCGTTTTTGGCGGGAAAGGGAATTGCTTCGCCGGCCCCCATCTTTGCCACCTCAGGCACGGCGAACACCTTTCCTTTCATAGCACTAAACCACGCTTGAGCTCGAAAACTCGCGCCAACTATGTACGGCACTTTGATGGGCGTGTGATCACTGAAATAGCAAATGTAGCCGAGGTTTCCAACGATGCCGTCCGCAGGTAGTGAACCAGTAAGCAGAAGCTGAAGTGCCTCTTCGCTATCTTCAAGCCGGTGCTCTCGCGACGACTTCAACATCGAATTCAGTATTATTTCATCGGCATAGTCCTTATACCCAGTTGAATCTCGCATCAACTTGACGCTTAATGCCATAAAGTGAGCGAACTTAAACTTCCTATCAAAGTGCTCAGCCAGCTGATGATTGTCCGGATGACCCTCGGCATCTTGTTGTGTCACGTTCTTCCTATCTGATGTAACTGCGATTTGTAATCTGAAGACTACTCAACGAGTACCAATTTATAGTTCATGCCGACCTCCACTGAGTCGGGCCAGCACGCTTCTGATACTACGTTAAATGACCGAACTGGAGCGTTCTATTGTTGTGACCGAGCCGCCATCTCTATATTGTCCCCATCAATGTGGGAGAAGTCTGTGGATAACTTAACTGGAATCTCCTGAGTGTCAGATCGGTGCTGGGCTAGATGACATTGCCGAATTATTAGGCAGAATGTGACGAGCACCGGCACTTGATGCTCAATAGAAGACTGCAGCCAGTAGGGTTGCCGTCCCCCCCTTCCCAACTCCTACGCAGAAAAAGCCCGCAGTTGCGGGCTTGAGGGTGCTACTTGAGGTACCTGGCGATCCTTAGACCGTCGACCAGATGCGCCTCATGTTTCGATTACGCGAAACCTCCAGCTTCGGAACTGCCACCTCCTCCACCGCTACCATGTTGCCGTCCGCATCAGGCTTGTAGGCCGTAATCGGCGAAGCGTTCTTCCGTGCCGCCTTCTTTTCCTTGAAGTCGCGGCGCTCATGAATCGCCCGGGAGTAATCCGTCATCGAAATAGCCTTGACGGCCGGCTTTTTCTTGCGCTTGGTCATATTTCACTCGCTATGTGTAGGTCCTGGAAAAGGGCCCATTGCCGACGATTTCAACGACGGCAATCAGGACACCCAACGAGTATAGGAAACCGCAAAGGCCATGAATGACGATTTACGTCATTTTCGCAATGTTCATTCAAGGTTTTGGCCTTCATCCGCGACAAAGCCGGAGGCATTCCCCTAGCGCTCGCGACGGTTCAACCGCCTTGGAGCCATTTCATGTATCAGGAATGGAATATAGATCGTGTGGCAGCTTCGCGAGTCAGTGTGATAACCGGCTTTGGCAAGAAGCAATTGGTGAATGCACGTAAGATAATAAGACCCTAGATTTAAAAGGCCTTCTAGCCATCTAGATTGAGCAAAATCAGAAACATAAACGTCCGCTCTCAAATATGCCACTCAGTCAATTAAAAGAAACCCGCTCGCGATGGGCGCTCTTATCGAAAGTAGATCAACTAGGCTCTATCGACTTTTGGAATTTAACGATTAGTTTGGACGTCTTGAGCCCGCGAGACACTAATGGAATTACCGTCGAAGACTTACAAATTCCTGAAGGTAAAATTTTTACTCTCGAAGAGTATGAATCGAGAAAGAAAGTGCTCCCACTTGCAGCGCATGAATACACGCACTTTCTCGACGCCACATCCTCGTTGTGGGGAATGCATCATTTAAAAAAGATCAATGCATGTCACGAAATAGACGCTCGTGATGAGGCGCAGTTTCGCATTTTGAAGAACGCATACGACTATATGCGTGCTATTGGACTGCCGAATTACTACACTACCATCGACCCTGCACTTCCTACTGACCTCCCTTGGGGCTACCACATCACGAGCGGAGTAAGGTTCGACAGCAATGGCCATATTACTGACCGGCCGATCTATTTCATGAATTTCCTTACAACGGCTGGAGAGCGTATTGTTCGTTCACCTCTGTCAGAAATATCCCTCTTAGAAGCTTCAGCCATGGCCAAAGAGATTGAGGTCCGTTCCGACTTGGCCAAGCATTTGCAAGAACCAGAAAGCATTGTTGAAGCTAAGCTCGTAAATCAAGAGCTTATGAACTATGTCTACAATTCAGAATTGACTGAATATTCCGCATGTTTCCATTTGCTTGCAAATTTTCAAGATGAAAAAGACTTAGGCATCACCTCCTATGCGGCTGGCAAACTCTGCCGGATCGTCCTGAATGCCCCTAAGATTGCATTTGTTAGCGCCAGCAAGAATATTCATGTCTACGCAAACAAGACGCACACGCCGGTCGACAATATAAGAGTTCAACGTTTAAAAAAAGCGCTCGAATATCAAGACAGAGGTGCACTCTTCTACTTTATCGTGCTTTTGCTTCCGAAGGCGGCGCTAAAGCCAAGGTCTTCAAGGTGGTTTATGCACTGCCTGGAGGGCACATTAAAATCTATTGGCCTCAGCATGGAAAAGCTAAAGCGTGGGGCTTATGAGGAAGCAGAAGAGCTTTGGAAAGAACTGTCCAGATCGACGCTGCAGCCAATTAGAGAACTTGCCGGTGCGGGATATGAGAACTTCAAAAAGGTATTTCCGAACGATCTAGAATATCCTTTAGAAAAACTGTCCCTCCCTCCAGCATTGCATGGCGATAGCAATATGACGCCATACGTGTTCAGTTCAGGCGAAATGAACACCTTGAAGTCATTCGATCTAGAAAACGCATATGATGAATTAGTCAAAGTCCAACTGCGGGCCGAGAATTTCGCGGAGGCGTGCTTGTAGTTTCACCCACCTGATGCCTCCCTACGGTCGTCCACGGGATATCAGAACTCTGTAGCGCTAGAACTACGAAGCGCGTTCCTCAAGGAGGGCAGGCTTTGCGCCGCCCTCCACCTGGTGCCTAAGTATCTATGGTGTCGTATTGCAGTGATGATGACTTACGTGCCGGCATGCTATGAGTGATCTGGAGTTCATAGCTACGCGCCCTATTTCTACTAGGAGGGTAAAAGAGGGCGTGTGAGCAGTGAGAGACGGGGCTTGCGGCCATCGGTTTCCACCACCACACAAAGCATCTGATGTGTAATGGCGTCCTTACTAGCCTTTGTGGCGCCAAGCCCGACCCAGGGCGAACACTGAACGGACATAAGCGTCCCATTCTTGACGGTTTCCTCCGGGGGGGTGTTTTCGCCGTCACCAGATACGGCGTCTTGAAATTCTATTCGTGTGTCGCCCGATTTGCGAGTAGCTATAAGCCGTTTTTCCGATACGTAACTCTCCACCATTACTGCGAAATCGAGTTGTGACCCTCTGTCTATGGTAATAGTTGATTGGTTTATGTGGACGGTGAATACAAACCCAATTTTCTCTACGCGAACAGCGGCCGCAGGCAACCGCAATTGGCAAAATTCTGTTCTTGTGAGGTCTAGTTCGCATCGCGCGATTATTTCAAGGATTGCGTCGCGTCCTTTATCAAATAGTCCAACTCCCTTCCCAAGGGTGGAAAGCAAAAGGCTATGAGAATCCGCTAAAAGAGTGACCAGATTAGGGCCTCGTTCGCCTGTTTTCACGGAGAACAAATCAAAATCCGGATCAAGGGCCAGCTCAGGATTAAGATCGACGTTGAGCTCCAGCTTTTCTGGCTGGCTGTCTATCAGTTGAGTTGCCGTTGCTCCGAATTGAATGTTTCTGAACTAGGCGGCATTGACGTGGAGGTGCAATAAAAGATGGCGGCCTGGGAGGCCCCATTCAGCCGGGGTAAGGTCTCGTACTACGTAAAGTTCTATCCCTTTCCCTTTTGCATACTTGATAGCGCCTTCTTCAAATCCAGTTGTCGTGAAGATCGCGCCATTCGTAGCACCGAGCGCCTCAATACTAGAGGCCAGCACGTCGATGCGGTCTCTGCTGACGGGCTCTTTCCAACGCTTGCACTCCACCAAGGTTACAAACTGGTGGAATCGCGACTTTCTAATGATCTTGATGTCAGTTTGGCGCTTGGCGCCGTATCTGTCATTTTCAGTGACGTCACGCAGAACGGTGATGTCACCATCCTCTTCATGCAAATCCTTCACAAATATCTCAAATGACGCCCAATCAAAATATTTGTGCATGAACCCTGAATGATCCACCGGATGCTCCCTATTTATAATTCTGACCAGAGATTCTATTAAAATTTGGACCAGTCTGACAGCGGTCCACGTCCATGGAGAGAATACCTACAGGCAATCCGGGTGAATGCTTTAGGGGCACAAGATATGATCGGCCCAGGCGGGAGCATCAAATTCATTGGCGACGCTAAAGGAGCAATGGCGCATGAGGCCTGGAGGGCCTACACGACTGCTACTTCCGCAGTCGTTGGTCTCGATAATGCGCCGGACAGCTACGCATAATTAGGAGCTTGCAGCCAGGAAGAGCGGCCTTGGCTGCCCTTTCCTCCTAGATACACGCAGCAATGCCATCAACATGCTCCAGCAAGTAGTGGAGCGCCACCCGATTGGCATCAAGTCGACTCATCCCCGCGTAATGCCTAGCGAGCCGATTGGTCGGGCCAACATGAAGATCGACAAGATAAGGTCCATTCAGCCGGTAGCCCGGGCGAACCGACAGGTCCTTCCGAATGCACACGTGTACGGCTTCGCCTGAATGGATAGCCGAAGGTATGGAGAAATCCTCAATCAATTCGATGGGTTCTGTCATATAGCATCACGGCTCACTGGCCGTCGTAGAGAGTGCATTCGAGTATCACGCAGCCACACTTCCATCTGCGTTCAACAGCCGATAGTCAGCCGGTGATTCCTGGAATGCATTGGTAATCCTCAGCGTGGCGATGAGCGAGTTCAAGTCGGCATAGTCGAATTGGCTCGACCACTGCGCCATCTTGACCAGGCAGCGGATGAAGCCGGCTGGACTTTGAGTTCTAGTGAGTGCGCGTGCGCAGTCAACGTACTGCGGATGGAATAGGGTTGGGATGATGATTCGACTGAATCCACACCTCGATAGCTCTGCGTTCATAACGAGGCGACAAAGCCGACCATTGCCGTCGACGAATGGGTGCACCTCGGAGACGAGGAAGGCGTAGAAGATGGCGCGCGCGAGGCCTTCGGGGATGTCCATCGCAAGCTTTGAGCCCTCAGCAAAGGTTCCGCGTACGAAGGCAGGGTCGACGAACCGCGTGGTCCCTGCATAGTTGACGTCCGTCTTGGGCTTCCCGGGCATTGCCTCCGGTCGCATCTCCATTATTTCGGCGTGCCATGCAGCGAGGCCATCCAGAAACTGCGGCCCTGGCGCTGGCGGGCTATTTCGGTAAGGCGCCGTGGAGGCGAGGCGGAACACTCCAAGGAGGTCATGAGAGTCTTTTGACCGGCGTACGTCCACCTGGCCAGACAAGATTATTCCGCGTGCCTCCTCGATGTCGAACTTGATCCCTTCAACGAAGTTTGAGAAGTAGGCCTCAATGAAGGCGGCGTGGAAAGTTGCTCGTCCAGGAGGAGGAGCGTCGATTCTTGGCAGCGACTTGCTCCGGAGGTGTTCAGCCAGGACTTGAAAGAGTTCTAAGCGGGCGGTGTCGATAGGCATGCCCTGCGCGGCGGCCCGCCCAGCAACAGTTCGTAGCGTGCTGTAAGGCCGCGTTCCCAGCAAGGCGCAGATGATGGCGTGGAGTTCGTGCAGCGCTTGCTCGGCCCCAAGCGAGAGCGCGATGGCACCGGCTTGGCCAAGAAGGACTTTAAGGGCCCAGCCACCAGAGGCATTGAGCAGTGTGACGAGATGGGTTTCAACATCGGATGGTGATGCAGGCACCACTCCTAAGCGATCAAGGTTCTCGAGCAGCATGCGCGCGCGGCCGGCGAAGTGGAGTCCTGATGTGCCAAGTGGCATGTCGCCGGCCAGCGGCCCTGGGCCATGGACAATAAGGAGCCTCAACCCAGGGAAAATCACTTCACCCTCGGGATATGTAGGGTGCGAAAGAACCAGGACGCCAGACTCCAACACACCGACTTTCATGGCGCTAAGATGCGAGACAACTCCGCCAGGTGCGATGGCGCCGGCTACCTGCTGCCAATAGCGTAGAACAAGTACCGCGAGCTCCTCTTTCGACATGAGAGGTGCGTAGATACCCCCGGCGAGGCGGAGAAGCGATCCGGCTTGCACCTGGCGCTCCAGCTCATAGGCGTCGTTGGCTGTAGTTGAGGCTGCGAAGTGCAGCTCGGGCTTTAGCTGAGGCATTTGTCTGGCGCGCAAATGGAAGAAGAGTCATCGCTCTGGATGACGCTGATTTAAGGACCACCCTCCCGGCAGGCTCGGCTAGGCCTGGTCCGGTTTCAGCTCGGCAATTCTGCCTTCGGCGAATGCACGACGGATGTCTTCTGCCGTTCGCGGGGGTGTTGAGGTCAAATCTGATGCGGAGACCAGCCGCTTGGGTGAGTCAGGAATATCGGAGAGGACGCCCCCACCTGTCGGTGATCCTGACATAGTACGGATACGCTCCACTGCGATCTGGACCTTGGTTTTGACAGAGGTCTCTGGGGCTTGGCCAGCAGCACCTCCCCTCATCTGCTCCAGCACATCTTTGTCGAAGATGTCGAGTTCAAAACCAAGTCGCTCCAGCAGAATCATGAGCTCTCTCACTGAATAGTCACCACTCCCGTCCAGGATGCGCGCGACGGTACCCTCAGGCAGCCCCAGTTCGGAATCCAGGGGGGCGTAGCTGAACCCATACTGGCTCAGCTCATACCGCAGAAAGTTGGAGATGTCTTCGAGGCTCTTCATGTCCGCACAGGGTGTCAATCTCGGTAAGTCCAGCATACGCGGATGTAGCACGACACGACAGGGCCGATTGGGGTCACCCTCAAACAACGCATGATTTGTCGGGCATTAGATAGTTAGCGCCTGATATATCAGACACGATAGTTGCCGCCTCAACCCGGGGGAGGTCGGCGCCGGCGGCAACGGAAATTCAGAGAGAATATTTTTTAACCGAGATGAACCTAGAAGCCCCACCAGCAATGGTTTTGGTATCGATTATTTGTCTAAAAATCGAAACAAAGATATTCGATGTTTGGCCGAACCTAATGAGGGGGTGCATTTCGAAATGGAATTTGCCGCTAACCCTTGTAGAATAAGGGTTAGCGGCATATTAGAGTGCTGCGTATATAGTGCTTCTATTGTTTGGCCACAGGAGTGTAAGGCTGAAATAAAAGGCTTCCCTTTTTCCGAAGGGAAGCCTTTTTTCAGCGGGGGCTAAATCGGCCGATAACCTTTACCCATCCTGAAAGGACCGCCTTCTATTTCCATCTGAGTCACAACGGAAAAGAAGCATTGGGGAAAGCTATATGGATACGAGGTGGAGGAAACCAGATTGCCCAAGCGAATCCGAGTGTCATGAACACGCTCCTGGACATCGCCGTTCGAAAACACGAAATCGCATAGGAAGCAGTAAAAAGAAATCACCGAGTCAAAGCATATTTATTTACACGGATAAGACTTTGCCAATGCCTTTTTGACGACCAGGGATGCAATTCGATATTTCCGATGTTCCGGGTTATCACGTAGATAGTTAAACACCTCAACAAATAGCTGACCAGTGAGCTCCTCAGGAGGGATACATGCATATGGAAGCAGTGGCGCCGGGCCTCTTCCTGTATCTTCCATATACTTCGCTTCAGCAATTGAGTCCGCAACGCCATCGATGTAGCCCATTGCCAAATGCTTCCCTATATCTCCTCCTTCTGTCATGAGTCTGTAGAGACCGGTTGCGTCCATACGAAATGGATACGTTTCTCCAGCAGCATAGGTTGCGCTGGTTATCAGAGTCGAGGCCAGAATAGCCATACTGATGATTTTTTTCATTTTCCCTTAGGTCGCTAACGCCCCCTCCAACTAAGCCCATGAGACGCGCACTTCAACTTGTTTAGGCGAAGCTAAAATATCTGCAGAAGATGCTGATGCGGTAAAAACACCGAAGATGGCACGCTTAAGAAACAATAGTAATTTGCGGAGTAAAGGCGACGTCCGTCTCGCTCTGTAACTGTTCTGGCTTTGATTCAGATGATGAGGGACTTTTTCCATCCTGTGCGATTTTCTGCCGCAGGAGACTTGCAAGCTTGGCGGACCAGGATTGGCTCCAAGGGCGAGATACATCATCTTTTCCGGCCGTCCCTGGTGTCACTTGAGGCTGATTCCAACTGAGTGCTTCCATCATCTCTAGCAGCGTAGCCCTGCTCTCCTTGCTTATTGGGCCTCCCTCCTTGGCGTTATTTGCGTCTAGCTCTCGCTGAAGCAGCATCTTGTAGTTTGCCGGATACCTCATCTTTTCGATGGGAAGCGCGTCATCAAAAGCCTTGAATCCCATCTCAATGACCTCGCGCCAATCGCCAGTATTCCCCCCTCTGGCAACAGGTCCGTTCCAGAGATTAGTGTCGATTTCATTGAGCTGTTTGACAGCAGCCATCCGTTCGTTCTTGGTGTACGTACCAGAATCATCGTAGTAAATAGCGACGACTTCATTTCTTGAAAGCGAAGTGAATGGGCTCGGTCCATTTCCCCAAGCGTAGTCTGTAGCCATTAGCGCTTGGGCCATGCGGTCCGGGTCGTTTCCTGTCGGGACTTCAGGCGTGTTCTTCCATGGCAGAGTACGCAATGCTTTCTCGAACTTGGCCATAAGCTCGCTGCGTGGCAATGAGGCATCGGCTTCGAATTTCGCCAGGTCAGGCTTCGGAATAACTCCGACGCTAGCGACCGTGGCGGAAGGAAATCCATCTGCCTCCTTACCTTTTGTCCAGCTATTCAGTTGTGACAAGAACTTCAGTGCGCCCAATGGTTCTGAGGTGGGATATCCGGTACCAGATTCGGCCATGACCTGAAGCTGTACCGCATAGGATTTCGGATACTGTGCCTGCTCGATGGGAGACAAACTTTTAAGGTGGTCGAACAATTGCTTTCCGACCTCTTTGACGTTCGTACCCTCACCTCCCTTGTACTCGGACATAGCTTTCGAGAAGGTCTGCTGGCGCCATTGAACCTCCTGATTCTGAGCCTCATTCAGAGCAGCCTTACGCTCGTTGACGGTAAATGAGCCACCTTCATCATAGGCAATGAGGACCAGCTGGTCACGAGGCATGCCCGCAAACGGGTTCGCCGCCTTCCCATTAATCGAATCAGTTGCCTGTTTGGCGCGTGCGAGCAAGGTCGGGGCATCCGTCTTCGGTACCTCAGCATCGTTGAGCGCTTTATTTGCTTGGTAGGTAGGGCCGGTGATTTTTTCGACGATGGACGATGCTAACGCCGCGAGGTCGCTACGACTCATCTTTACGTCGCGAGCGGCAGCCCTGATTGCGGCGTAACTTATCTGCTGCGCCAGCGTGGAAACCGTGGCCACAGTCTCGGCGGGTGCGCTCACGGCTGACGGATACGCAACCTTCACAGCGGACGCCGCCGACGGCGCATCTGGTGCCGTAATGGTCGAAGGGGGCGCTGTGTACTTTGAAATTTCGGTCACGATTTCTCTCCTTACACCTGTAAAGAGCATTAACGACCAACTTTCTCATTTCTTAAGAACCTGACCAAATACTGACTTTTGATCTTAAAGATATAACTTGTGGCCAGGCCAAGTCTTGGGAATTTCGACCGCGGATATCCGGCCGTCCGGCAACCGGTGGTTTTCCGAACACGCCCTGCCAAACATCGATTTCGTCCACGCTATACCTCTTCAAGCGTATGGATTCCCATACGCAAATCATTATTCGGAAAAGGGTATGCAATGACAGTGATTGGAAATCGATTTGACCGGGGCGGGCCACCTAGCTCTTGGCTCCTTCAACCTGGACATCTTTTTGTCTACACAAGACGCTCTATCACGCCGCTTAATTCGCCGGCTGGAGGTGACACGAATGATGGAACGAGAGTGTGCCGTGCGCCGAGGAGCAGCAATATTCAAAAGTGAAAACGGAGTGAAAAATGACGCTAAGGCGCATGGGTGCTAGAAAGGAAGGACTTCTATTCCCGTAGTTCGTGAAATTACGTTTTCTGAAATCGAAGGGTAGTAAATAAGGTCGAGCTTACCTGTCCCATCTTGGCATGAAAGGCCCGCCGATGCTGATTCTTGGACGGAATGTTTACGATGTTGGAACGCCAACTATTTTAGGCTTACACTTGTTCTCGAACATTAGATAGGTGACTTTGGCAGTTCCGACTGGCCGCAATGCCATGCCGGAAGTGGCCAGTCACCTAACTATTGTTCCGGACAATTTGTGCTTTTTTTTCTGGCCCTCTTGGCCAGCAAAGAAAAGAGAGGGCATAAAGCCCCCTCAAAGAGACGTTCAACAACAAGCCATGTCTTAATTTTCCGAGTCAGTCGCTACGTTCTCTGCTTCGTTTTCCGGATACTGATTGGAATTACGCTCGTCAGCCACGATTTCAACGCGTTGCACACGCTTACGGTTAAACAGCAAGCGTAAAACGTCCGGACGCGAATAGTGACCCACTGGGTCATACGCGGCTTTGGCTACGCCGATCATTCCCAAATCAACATCGGCATAAAGCAGACCCTCTTGGGTTTCAGGAATGGGTTCACATAACGGAGCGCCATCGGGGCCATAAATCATGGCAAAGCCGCCACCTTCTTGTAGCAACGGCGCCTTGGCAGGGTTGTCAATCAGCATTTCCAGCATCTCCTTTGAGACGGTCGCACACGGTGCGAGCACGAAGCAACCACCTTCAACCGCATACAATTGGCTTGCGCCATTGTTTGCTGCCGCGCTCAACTGAAATGCTGCGCCTTTGTAGACAGAGAAGCTCGGCCACGCAGCAACGTGAATCTGCTCGTGCTGCGAATACATCGCGTACTTCGACAGCGGCTGCACGTGTTCGGCACAGCACAAAGCACCGATACGACCCAAGGCACTGTCGTGCACTGCCAGGTCGCTACCGTCGCCTTCACCGTAGACCGTGCGCTCGACATGGGTTGGCTTTAGCTTACGACGTGTCGATATAACCTTGCCTGCATCGTCAATGATTGCCTGCGCCAAATACAACGTACCGCCATCCCGTTCGGCAAAGCCGAGGACCACGTGGATTTTCCGGCGAGCGGCTGCCGCGCAAATGCGTTCGAACTGCTCACTACCGATTACCAGAGCGTTCTCGAAGTAGCGCCGAACAAACTGCATGCCCCAAGCCGGCGAATCGAGCCAAATCCACCATGGGTAGCCCGGTAACCATACTTCCGGGAAAGCGATGAGAGACGCGCCAGCGCCTGCGGCTTCATCGATGAGCTTGATCGCTTTGACGATACCTTTTTCCAAGTCCAGGAATTCTGGTGCTGCCTGAACTACGGCAACTTTGTATTTTGTTTTTACTTGAATGGTCATGATTTTCCTTGAGTAGAAATGGCCTAGTAGAAGACGGGATGTCAGCTAGCTCTTAGAAAGCGCGGGCGATACGGAAATTGAAGCGCCAGTTTTCTTGCGGTCCGTTCTTCACATAGAGGTCAGTGCCGCCTTGGAATTGAAGCTGCAGCCGTGGCTCCAGGAAATGTGTCCAAGTGAGCAGCGCGCGGTCGGAGGTCTGGCGGTCGTTCTGTGCCATGCCATTCAAGTAGGTCTCGCCACCGATAGTATGGAAATAGCTGACGCCCAGTTGGTTCTTATCATTGACGATGTAGCGCAGGTGAGTCTGCAGCTCATATACATTGTTTTGACGGAGACGAGCACCCGCGTAATTATTGTTGTCCCCGAACTTGTCGACTTCGAGGGTGACTTCACCGTACAGAACCCTACTGATAATGGCTTGTACCCAGTTCACTTCGAAAACGCCCTTCCAGCGATTCTCGCCCAGATTCATCGAAGCCTTTGCAGCGTCGTAACTACCTGCCGGAATAGCAAAGTAGCCGCCAAGGCTGAAATAGCGCTCACTCTCTTTGTTGCTGTAGAGCCAGATATTGCTACCGAATATGGGGTCGCCCATGCCACTCACAGTCTGGCTGCCAGTGCCGCGCATATCCAGGCGTCCGAACGGAAGAATGACTTGAGGAGTGACGACGAAACCACCCAGCGTCGTCCAGTGAACGAAACGAGCCAAGGCGATATCACTGGTCAGGCGGAAATCTGGCACTACTGAACGACCGTTGACATTCATACGGTCGCGTTCAGCATGTTGAAAATAGAGGAGAGCTAAATCGGTCCCTGGGGGCAGCGGCTCGTTGTCACCTGGTGTGGTGGTCACGACGCCGGCAGATGCAATTTCACTGGTTAAGACGGTCAGCACTAATGCGCTGCAAATGAACTTTTTCTTGATGCTGACTACCCCGACACCTAGCAGCATCGCAGTAAATTTTCCCATCGCCTCTCCCTTTCTTGATTAACTTGATTTGCAACGAAGACGTTTTCCAACTAACGCCGCGCAAAAAAGTTTAAAAGGAGTAATGGACTGAAAATTGACCGGTTATCTCAGTAAACTTGTCCTTAAATGCCAGGCTGAGCAATTCAAAGAAAAGAGCGTCCGTTGGACTGCATCGCACCCGCTTTGAAATCACGCGGGCTCATACCGGTATGGCGTTTAAATGCCCGGCTAAAGTGCGCATTGCTGGCAAATCCCCAGTCATAGGCGATGTCACTAATCGACCTTCGTTGCAGTTTGTGGTTCGCGAGTGCTTCTTTGCAAGCGTCAAGTCTCTTGTTCCAAATGTATTCAGTGACCGTCTGAGACTCACATTCAAATGCCCTGTGAATAGAGCTCACCGACATTCTGAGCCGCGAAGCAAGCCATTCGACGTTCAACTCTGAATTTCCCAAATGGCACGAGATGCAATGTTTTATTCGATCAAGATGGTATTGGCACATACGGGAAGAAGAAAATGCATCATCAGTGGGAAGCACGGACTGCAATCCTAATGCCACCACTTCCACAGTTGCCTTTGCAAGCGCACTTCCATGCTCTTGAGGTATGTCTTGATGTTCGTCGAAAAGACTATTGATTGTATTACCCAAAAATCGCCCTACGAATCCTTGGGGAAGAATTGGAGAGGCGACAAGACGCTCAGGATGAGGAAGTTGGAGACGCAAAAGCTCCACTGGAATTCGCATCGTCCGTATCCGGAATTCCTCCCGAAGCGAAACCTGATATGGGCGCCGAGTATCGTACATTGCCATCTCACCAGGCTTGATGACGATTTTTCGGTCATCTTGGATAATTTCACAGTTACCTTGGCTCTGCAGATGGAAGAGAAAGTAGTCTTCATCCTGGCCGCGCACGGGATTCCGCACTACTGTTTGCGGATGCGCTTTCACCTCAAGCATGTCAAGAGAGCCTAATTGAGCGTGGTTCAACTGAGCCACCAATCCGTCTTTGGCTTTCTCTATTGGAACAGGTTCGATACGACAATCGAGTTTAACGAAGTAGTTATCGACCACTTCACTCCAGAATCTGAAGCGCTGGGACGACGGTAACTCCGTCGTAGATATTTGCTTTCTCATGACCTAATCCTCACCAAGACAGTCACGCAGAACATAGCAAAAAACGTTCCTATGCACCTTGGTTTTGATGTTGCAATGCTCGGTCAATTGTTCTGCGATTTCCAGACAACTTTCAAAACCATTCCCGCGGAGACGCCCAAGTTTGGAGCTCAACGCACCAAAAATGAGTTGTCCTACTTGATAGGTACGCGCTCGCAGTGCTCGGATATTCTCGCCATGGCTATCAATATCTCCATTTTCTCCACATCACATCACATCACAGCTCGGCCAGTCGCTCCTGCCTATGGGCCACCGGGGCGCGGCTCCGAGGACAAGCCGCGCTAATGCACTCATGGGGCTCATGTCGCCACTGAGCGTTGTAACCTCTTCTGAACATTCGCACTGAAATTATTCCGGCTTTCGCACGCGAACCAGCGTGCAGTTGCCACGGTCGAACGAAACCCATCATCCACCTGGCGCCATCCCGATGAAAAAACTAAGCCGCCTGTGGCTATCGGCCATGAAAAAAGCCGGGAAAGTACAGCGCAAACAATTTCTCGATTTTCTTTCGCCGGCCTCAACCCGCAGCAAAGTCCCATCCAAACGCACGACCAAGAGCGCTCCCCGTGCAGCCAGCGCATCCACATCCGAAGTCACGGTCACCTCCGCACTCCATCACGTCCCCGCCACCACCCATTCGCTGCAGTATCGCCTCTGCCTGCCCAAGCCCGCTTCCTCAGGGCTTCCCCTGATCGTGATGCTCCACGGCTGCCAGCAAAACGCTGTCGACTTTGCGCAAGGGACCAGGATGAACGCGCACGCAGCAAAGCACGGCTTCGCCGTCCTGTATCCCGAACAATCCCTGCGGGTCCATCCTCACCGATGCTGGCGATGGTATGCACAGGACGCCCAGAAGGGCGAAGGTGACGTCGCACTGGTGGCCTCCCTGATCCAGGAGATCCTGAAAACACATCCCATCGACCCGCAACGCATCTACGTCTGCGGGATCTCGGCCGGTGCAGCGATGGCACATCTCCTGGCATTGACGCACCCCGAACTCATCGCTGCTGTCGCGCTGCACGCCGCCCCGGTTTCCGGTGTCTGCAGCAACGCTGCCAGCGCGTACTCGGTGATGCAGCACGGATCGCTGCGCGCTTCAGCCGCCGCCAAACGGTCGCTCTCGCGCTTTCCCCGAACGGGCGCACTACCTGCGATCCTCATCGGCGGGACTGACGACAAGATCGTTCGGCCCGTCAATCAGCGCCAGCTCCTGGAACAGTTTCTTTTACTCAATCACACGCAGAGCCTGACCGAGCAGCCTCCCCGGGAAACGCCCTACGGCCGCAGCTCCAAAAAGCAGCCACGGCGCAGGATAGTTGCAACCCGTGACTATGTGCGTGGTCGCAAGCTCATCATCCGATCCGTGGTGATCGAGGGACTCGGACACGCCTGGAGCGGCGGGGACACCACCCTCTCCTACAATGCAGCGGGGCCGGACGCCACTCGGCTGGTCGTCGATTTTTTCTCCCGGCATCGCCTGGAACCGGGGATGAAGTCAAACACCCTGGTCACCCGCACTACCGAAAAGAGAGGGTCGTGAAGCAGATCAGCCATGCATCAAAACACGACTGCGTTTTGATGATGGCTAGTTCCTTCTCTCGGGTTCTGCAGCATGAATGAACACGTTGTAAGTATCGGCAGGACGTGTCCCCACGGCCAGATCAAGCGCATGGCCAATCGCCCCGCGATGGTAAGTGCCGTGATTGATGAGGTGAAAGATGACTTCTTCGCGGCTGAGTCTTCCGCGCTTCCCATCCACGAACGTAAAAGAAATATCTTCCTTCAACTGGCTGGCACTGAGACTCTTGGCATAGGTCAGCAACCACTGGTTCGCCGCCATCAGCCTGGCCTCCAGCTCAGCCAGTTCAGGCAGGTGCTCGGTATTGGTGGAGTCATGCGGATCGGCCGCGCCACGCAATCTGGCTTGGAACAATTCCTCAACACGCACCATGTGGTTCAACTGTTGCCGCGCGAAATCCAGCGCGCGCTGTTGTTCCTCTTGCGTGAGTTGCGCGACCGCATCAAGAATGCGGCGGTCCGACCAGTGCTTGTATTCCAGGATATTGGTAAAGTCCATGAGCCATCTTCTCCGTAGCCCTGAACGATACCTCAATGGTGCGCATCATGCCTGGCGCGATTGCGGGGTCCTGCCCTATCGCCGTCTGCAGGTGATCCGCCAGAACAGCAGAGCGATGAAGCTGACGGCGGCACCAAGAAGACAGACACCCCGCCACCCATGGGCCGCATAAACAACGGTAGTAGAGAGTGCGCCCAGCCCGCTGCCCACCGTGTAAAAGAGCATGTAGACGCCGATCAGGCGGCCATGCGCTCCCGGACTGCTGCGAAGAATCAAGCTCTGGTTCGTGACGTGCAGCGCTTGCCCGCCCAGGTCGAGCAAGATGATGCCGGCCACCAAGGCCCACAGCGCCCCATCCATCAGCGACAAGGGCCACCAGGCCAACAGCAAGAGCGAGAGCGCGGCTGCACTGGTGCGTTGTGCGTGTCCCTTGTCCGCCCATCTTCCGGCGCGTGATGCCGCCAGCGCTCCAATAACGCCAACCAGACCAAACGCGCCAATCGCGGTATGAGAGAAGTGATAGGGACTCGCGCTCAAGGGAAGAACCAAGGCACTCCAGAAGATATTGAAGCTGGCGAACATCAACATCGCCAGCGTA
>Ga0105237_10000664_pt1 | contig 47586 bp, 70 predicted proteins | sample KBSC24metaG_FD_81520 | JGI IMG/M metagenome (GOLD analysis project Ga0105237, IMG submission 81520) | Corn rhizosphere microbial communities from Kellogg Biological Station, Michigan, USA - KBS C2-4 metaG | ecosystem: Host-associated > Plants > Roots > Rhizosphere > Soil | place: Michigan, USA...
GAGCGCAAACCGCTCCAGGCCGGGCGTCATGCTCGGCGTGCGGCGCACGCGGCCCGCAGATTACAAGGCGCTTTACGTTGAAAAGTAGTTACTGGCCGGTGAACAGATGCCGGCGCCGCGCTTCCGGCGTCGGTGGCCCGCTCGATCGCGTCAGCATCTCATCGAAATCGGGATTGGCGATGATCTCGCCGCGGACCCAGCGGTAGGTGCGGTGGCCGGCGTGCGGGACTGGCGCCTCACACTGGCACTCCTCGAAAAACACGTCGCAGCTCCGGCAGTATTGGCGGATTCGCGTCCCGCCGCACACCGGACACTGGCCGCTCCGCGGCCCTAAGACGCGTTCGCGGTCGCTTTTTGACAGGGACGGCATATCTCCGCGTCTGCCTCGTCGATCAGAAGTGGCCGCGGCGGCGGGATCGGTTCGCGCCGCGCAATGGCGAGCATCGCGGCTCGAATTTCATCTTTCAGAGTCATGTTCGCGCAGCTCGCGCCGAAGACGTTCGCGCTCGGCTAAGGCTTCGCGCTCCAGGGCGGTATACAGTTCGTCGATGCTGATGTCCCCGAGGGCTGGGATGAGGGATTCGACGAACGCCTCGTTCACGCCGAGCATGGCGCCGTAGAGACGTGCGCGCTCACTGGCATTGGCTCTCATCTCGCGCACCGTTTCGCGCAATTCGTCGAGGGTCACCGGGCGAATTCTACTACCACCGCCCGTCAATTTTTCAGAACGGCGCGTACGGTTCTGGCCCGAAGAAAATGAAGATCAGAATCAGACACCCGAACGCGAACCTAAGCAGCGAGAGGGCCGGTCCCGTTGGGAGCCCCAAGCCGACTAGTTCAAATACTAGCGGGGTCACGAACAACAGCACCAGAATCAGGAGCACCGCATAGACCAGCCGCCAGAGAAACGCTTTGATTTTTGGCATAGCTTCCCTCTCAGAAAACGGTTCTCAGAAACACGCCGACTTTCTGAGAACCGTTTTCGCAGACTTACCCTGTCGTCTTCGGCCGCGGCTCGCCCGCCGACAGCCCTAACGTCGTCGCTTGTGCCACGAACAGTGAACGCGCGGCGCCCATCGTCGAGAGCTGGTCGTCGAGATCCGCGATGGCGGCCGGGCTGATCTGCCGCTCGGGCAGCGTCGGCGCGCCGTCGTCGGTCAACGCCTTGTCGGCCGCCGTCATGTTGTCGAGCGACGTTTGATACGTCGTCTTCGCAGCATTGAGCAAGCCGACGCGCCGATCGTAGTCGCCGATCGCATCGTCGATCTCGCGTCGCGTCCCGTCCTGAATGTTCAGGCGGGCGTAGTCCCGGAGCCCTTCGAGCGTCGGGCCGGTTTGGGTCAACTGAGTGTCGATCTCCGCAATCGCAGCGAGGACAGCGGAGCGGACCGCGTCAATGGCTGACATCGGATCCCTCAGCGACGCGAGCGAGCGGCCGGCGCGGCGGCGCCACCTTTGGGACGGGGCGCGCTCACCTGGAGGCCGAAGGTCGTCGCCTCGGGCAGCGGGACCGCGGTCACACTGAGAACGACATCCTCGGTGATGTTGCTGACATCGGGACCGACGCGCACGTCGGCCGTGACGCGGTAGACGGTCTGGCCGGCGGCGCCGGTCGGGTCGTTCGGATCCACAACGGCCGTGCCACTGCGAACGACGAACGATAGCGGAGTCGCCGGATCCTGAAACACGGTGCCGTCGCCACTGATGATGGCGACCTGGAGCGCGCCGTCGATCGTGCCGTCCGGAACGGCGGTGATCTCCAACTCGGAAGCGTTGTCGCATGAGACTGCAAACATAGGGAAACTCCTTCACGGGTGTAAGAGGGGCGGGCGGAACGCTGGCAGCTTGCTCCTTTCCCTTTGGGCGTGATTTGGAACGCGGCGGGTGTTACGCGGGCGGGTGTGGTCGAGCGGTCGAACCTATACTAGCAAGGTTTCGGCCGTCGACCTTGCGAGCAACAGTGTTTACAACAGCGGGGCTGATTCTTGCGGAACAGCTTCGGATCGCTTCGGCCACACCACGTACACCAGCATGGCCCCAAACAGACACAACCGGGCGCGACGGGCGCGAAACATCGCGAGCACCGCAGCACGTTGATCCCGTCTTGGTAGCTGCCAAGGGGCGGCAGCGGCGCCGGCCGCGGCCTCCTGGCCGGCCGGACGGTCATTCGGCGCCAGCGCGGGATCGTCCGTCTCACGTCTCGCCGTTCAGCTCCCGGACGCGGCGGCGGGTGGCGTCGCGTTTCCATCGGAGCATCTCCCAACACGACAGCGCCACGTCCTCTGGACACTCCCCCCGCGCGAGCGCTTCGACGGCATCCTCCGACAGCGCGAGCGAGTACGGTTCAATCGCCCGATGATGGACGCCGCGCCGCCGATCGGCTGGGCGGCCGTTCGATTCGTGACGCGGCATATCTCAGCACCTTGGTTGCCTGTTTGACGTACCAGTTCTGTTTCGACACCGGGACCATGTCCCACAGCACTGACGATTGATCCTTCGCTTCCATGTCAGCGAAGTAGATACACGCCGCCAGGCGATTGGTAATCGCCGCTAGATTGGCCACAACGCCTCCGCGCGCTTTGCCTGTTTTCCTAGTTCCTCGATCGCGACTGGCCCTTGCAGCTTGGCCGCGTTCAACAGATTGACGAACCCGCTATCGACCGAGGCTTTGACTTCGGCCCGCGTCGCCCGTCGCCCTTCACACCACCACGTTACATCCGCCGGCTCGCCGACTGTGATCAGGACGCCAGGATTGCCGATTTGGCTTCTCGCGACGCGGAACGTCTCGAAGGTCCGCGTCATCCACAACGCCATCACGCCGGGATTGCGTTTCAGGCCGAAGCCGACCGCTTCCTCGGCCTCGGCCGGCACATTGTCGGTGCGACGCACCATTGCCGGATTCGAGAGGAACGGGCAGTTCTGGATCGACCATTCGGCGCACTCGCGATGCGACGGCGGTTCGGAGATCGTCCGCGTGATCGCGCACATCGGCCCGAGCGGGAACGCGAGCCAGTGCCCGAGGAGATCGCCACAGATCCAACACTTCCGTTCCTTGAGCGCTTGCGCGAATTTCCGTTTGTCGACGACGCGAAAATCTGGCGTGCCGGTGCCGTCCTCGCCGCGGTAGACGAACCATGGGACCGGCCAGCCCTGTTCGAGCGGCAATCGTGCGATGCGTGGTGGCAGCGTGCCGAAGTCGGGCGCTTGCATCATCGATGTTCTCCTCAGATGGAAAGGCGGACGGCGCCGGGGCCGTCGTCCGCCACGATCCCGCGAGCCTTGAGCCGTAGTAGGTATTGGTCGGTGCTCGATTTCTTTTTCCCGGTGGCTTCCTGGATCGCGGCGCGCCTCAGCGATGGGCCGTCTGAGACGAGCAAGTCCATGATCCGCCGCTCCCCCTCCGGCAATTCTCGCCGATAGTGATCGACCAATGCGGCGCCAGTCGGCAACGGCGTGTAATCGCCGAGCGCCGACTCCGCGGCCTCCGTGGGGCTGATGTGTTTCTTGTCGATTGTGATCAGGCCGCGGCCGGCCAGACGAACGAGGTACTGATCCCTGGACGATTTCTTGAGGCCGACCAACACGCTCAGCCGACTGCGATCCAGCCCTGGGAATTGCACCACGGCGGTCAACACCGCCCGCTCGCCAGACGGCAGAGCGCCAGTGTTAGAAGCGTTCTCAGATGTCTGAGTAGGCTTCTGAGACGCGTCGATCGCTCGCCGCGCGCCGGGGAATACCCGAGACGCGCCGGGGGCGGCGGCGGTGCCGGCAGAACCGTTCTGAGGAGGTTTCTCGGTAGTCTCAGAAGTTCGCCGCGCGAGCGCGTCCGCGAGCCCCTTCGCCGCCAGGGCGATCTGTCCGGAGAAGCTGATCCCGAGTTTCACGAGATGTTCGACGCGTTCGAGCTGGCCTTTCTTCAACACGAATTTTTCAATCGTCCGCGTTTCGACTTTCGGTTGCGCATTCTTGGCGGCCGTCAACTCGCGGCGCGCCGTGGCCAGTGCGGCGCGCAATTCCGTCACGCTCTGTTCGCGCGCTTCGGCTTCCGCCGGCAGATCCGACAGCTTCGGCAACAGCGCCTTGATCTTGGCGGACGGCGCCGGCACGATGGCCGCCAGGCCGCCGGCCTTCGGATGCTTCGTCGTGACCCCGCCGACGTGAACCTTCGTCACCACGCGCGAGAGCGCCGGCCCGAAGGCGAAGAATTCGCCGTCCTCCAGGTCCCGGAGCTGCAACCGCGTCGCCTTCGTGAAGCCTAATTCTTCGCCGGCTCGCGCCATGTCGACATCGAGCGAGGTTCGGCCGATCAGCTTGTTATTCAACTCGGCCGCGGCATCCTTCGCCAGCTTCGAGAGCCGTTGGGTCGCGAGGACCGCGCAGAAACCGCGCTTCCGCCCGAGGCTACAGAGCCCCTTGACCGCGTCGGCGCTCTCCGCTTCCCCGCTCTCCGGACAGTAGACGTGCGCCTCGTCGAGCACCACCAGGACCGGATGCCAGAGTTTCTTTGGCGCGTCGACGAGCGCCTCCAGGAACAGCCGGACGAATCGCACGCGTTCGTGCCGCGGCAGTTCGTAGATGTCGAGGATCGCCGAGACGCCCACTTCGAGCAACCGCTCGGCCAGCAGCTTGGCCGTGCGCGGATCCGCCAGCGTATCGCCGCCCTTGCGCGCCGCGAGCACGTAATCGTATTTCTCGCGGAGGCTGGCGAATTCCCCCTCGGGATCGATCACGATCTGCTGCACCTTGCCGTGTGATTGTTCCAGGAGCCGGCGCAACAGCCACGATTTACCGGCGCCGCTGGAGGCCTGCACCAACAGCCGCGTCGCGATCAGCCGCGGGAGATCACAGGTGACGCCGGGGCCAATTACGAGCCGCTTTTTCATGGGCGCAAGCATACCCTTTCTGAGAAGTCTTCGCACTTTTCTCAGAATGTCGGTTACACTCGGCGGTATGACCAAAGTTCTCCAGCCGACACGCGACTATTCCACTTGGCCGACCAAACAACAGGCCGCCAACCTGATCGGGGTGAGCACGAAGACGATCGAGAACTACGTCAAAGACGGGAAGATCAAGCAAGCGAAGTGGAAGCGGCCCGCGGGCGGTCCGAAACTGGCCGTCTATAATCCCGAGGACGTGAACCGCCTGGCTCATCGCATGTCGGCCGCGGTGATTGTGGATTCGCCCGGCGCGGCGCCGCCGGCCAGCGGCGCGGGCGGCGGGACGAGCGGCCATGAGCAACTCGCGCCGATCGGGCCGGCACTGAACGGTGCCGCGCTCATCGAGACGATTCTGCGCACCCTTCAGAAGACTTCTGAGACTTCCGAGAAGCTGTTTCTCACGATTCCCGAGGCCGCGCAGTTTACCGGCTTGACCGAGACGTATATTCGTCGCGCGTGTCAGGCGGGCACGCTGGCCGCAATTAAGGATGGCGGATGGAAGATCAAACGCACGGCGCTCGCCGCGCTGTAGCGCCCGACCCGACGTGTGAGTGGGGGTCCGCGGCTTTGTGCGGGAAGCCGGCGACGTGGGTGTGCTATTCGGACCATTACCCGTTGCCGATGTACGCGTGTGATCAGCACGGGCCGCGCATGGCCGTGGCCGACCAGGCGCACCGCTTATCCTGGGCGCCGCCGCTCCCGCTGCCAGCGTTGAAAGAGTACGTGACGGCCCTGGCGTGGCGATCCTGGCTACTCCGTGGGGGGAGCAACCAACTCCGGGCGGACAATGCGTTCGCCGCGTTTCTACGGGCGCGCGATGAGTACGAACGGAGGCGAAGCCGTGAAGTCGTGGCGTGACATCGAGGAGGCGGCACTCACCGAGCCGCTCCTGTACCAGCTCGTGACGATCGTCCAGCGCGGCGACATGACGCGCGAACAAGCGCTCATCCAGGCCGTGCTCGGGCTCGTGGCGATGAAGGAAACGCAGCGACAGGCGATCGTCGAGCTGTTGAACACGCGCCCGCCACGGCCCCTGATCATCGTGCGGACCGAGACATGAAACGCGTGGGGGACGACGATCCCAAGCGGATCGACTACTTCGGCGCGTTCCAGGTCGGCGTGCCGAAAGACATCGGCTGGGCGATCGTGGTGCTGCACGAGGACCGCACGGTGACCCGGACGTGCAAGGGCTGTGGCGTCACGGCGCGGTCGACCATCGGACCAGCCGGCCGCGTGGCCGAAGCGGAAATTCATCATCTCTGGCCGGGTGCGTGGTCGTCGCGCGGCTCGGCAACAATCCGATCAACTCGTAGAACACGGTTCTCAGAAATTCCGGTTTTTCTGAGAACCGTTTTCGCAGACTCCCGCCCCGAATCCACTTTCGCCGATCAGACAGCGAAGGTCCCTTCGCCAAAAAGGGTCAACAGACAGCCTCGGAACGGCCGCCGAAAAGGGACAACAGGAAGGGGACAACTGAGAGGGTGAAAGCGGCCAACAGGAGGGGACAACTGGCGGGGCCACGTAGATACGAAGATCGGATCAGGACGGAGAGGGGGACGTAGATCACGGACGGATCAGGACAGGGGGCTCACGCCCCCGCGCGCATCACCGGGGGGCGAAAGTCGGACCGGAGGGGAGATCCGCTTGACGAACCTTCGCAAAAATTACAATTGACACTGGCAGAAACAACCACTGGTGGCGGTCGGAATTCCCACCACAAGTCGAGGGGACACCAACGCACGCGACGGCGCGACAGGGACAGCTCGCGGCGCGCCGCGTTAGGGGACCTGTCAGAAATATCCGCGAGGCCGATACGCGTACGGGTGTAAGGTTCCTGACGTAACACCCGCGTACGAAATCACTGCGCTCCTGTGAATCATCGAGTCAGGGACCCGCGGATGCCACCAGGTGCTACAACATGACCGCGGATGGATCTGGCTTGTGCCAGGTCGATGACGCACGTCCGTTGACCCACCAGATGCAGGGATCCCAAGCCCTTGGACCCCAAGCACTTGACAACCGCGGTAGACTGAACGGGCAAAAACGAAAACGGCCTCGCGAGTGGCAACTCGGAGGCCGTCAGGTGTGGCGAGGAAGGCCGCACCGCGAGAACAGCCCGGACAATAGCACGGCCCGACTGTCCGGTCAACGGCCTTCCAGCGCTACACCCCTCACAATTTTTGCCGCTCGCGGACGTTCCGCGGGAGAGGCGTAGCGACGTGCAGTTTCGTGTTACGGCGGCGTCATGAGTCAGCCGATCGTCAATGCCGTGTGGCGTTCCGATCTGCCTGATTTCTTGAAACGTGGTGTCGCCGGCAAACTCGCCGCCCTGGCCGACGACGACGGCGATTTCACCCACCTGACCGTCAAATATCTGGTCGATTCGCGCTACGGCCGCGAGCGGCGCCGGCTCTGCCGGCAGACCATCAAAAATCAACTCCGGGCGCTCGAACGGTGCGGGTTCCTCCGCATCCTCACCAACGGCGTCGGCCGCGGCCATGCCCGGATCTACTCGCTGCACCCGGAGGCGCTGACGACCGTCCAGGCCGACGATCCGATGCTTCGGCCGCCGCATCGCCGCACCGGCAAAGGCGTCGAGGGGCGGATCCTCGTGCTCCGGCGCCCCAGCCGCAAAGGGGACAACAAAGGGGACAACGGGGCCGAAATCCCCGAGATTTCGCCGGATTTGCCCGATTCCACGCACGCGCCGCCGCACGGACCACCGACCGGCACGCACTGGCAAAAGGGACAACCGCACCGCTGGGATGCCGTGCGTACGCCCAACCAGAACTACAAAGTTATGGTTCGGCTGGCGCATACCTACATCGTCGATCTCCTCGAAGACGCCGCCGGCATCACGCAACGCGGCGAGGACACCGAGGGGACCGGGATCGAAAACTTCAAGCGGCTGGTCGCGAACAAGCTGCCGGGCCAGATGAAGAACACCGGGCAAATTCTCGCCGCCCTGGACAGCGCCGCCTATCGCCGCCGGAGCCTCGGGATCCCGGTCCCCGCCTACATCGGCACTTGCGGCCAGCAAGCGTTTCTCCTCCAACGTCACCAGCACAAGGGAGCCGGCCATGTACGAATGGACGCGCGCTGACCGTGGCGGATTTTGTGGCGGCTGTAATCGTCCGTACGAGAGCGGGGACCGCGTCCGCCTCACCAGCGTGATCGGCGTGACGCGAAAATTCGTCCGCTGCGCTGAGTGCGCGGGCGGCGCGCCGCCGGAGCTGCCGGCCGACCAGGCGCCACCGGCGCCGAATCGCGATGGCCTCGCGCCGTTGCAGAGCGTTCGGCCGACCACGCGCGGCGATCTCCGCCGCATGGCCGGCAGCGTGCTGCGGGCTGTCGTCAATGATTAGGCCGGAACGGTGTGTGCCGCCCGTGTTGTGGGAATTCGTTCGCGTGAGGCCGCGATGATCTTCCGGAAGGTGAAGGACAAGCGGCGGTACGAATTCCGCGATGCGCAGTGCATCGGCCTCTCGTGTTGGGCGGCCGGCCTGTACCAACATCGCAGTCCCGCGGCCGGCGGCGGCTCGCGCAACACCGGGAGCCCGGATTCGCCGTGCTGCCTCAATCGTGCGTATCACGGGTGCCCGTCCCCCTTGCCGGTGTTCGACGCGAAGCTGGCCGCGGCGCGCAAGGCCGAAGGGTGGCGTCAGTGAGCCCACGTTGGACGCTGGCCGACGTGCGCGCCCACGCGGCCAAACACGGGAGTGCGCCGCTCGGCGCCACACCGCCCGCGCGCCAGAAATTCGGCAACCAAAAAGTCACCGTCGACGGGATCCTGTTCGACTCGAAAAAAGAATCCGCGCATTACCTGTTGCTGAAAATGCGCGAGCGCTTGAAAGAGATCGATCGACTCGAACGACAGCCGGAGTTTCCGATCTACATCGACACGGCGGACCGCGGCCGAATCCAGTGCGGCGTGTTCAAAGCGGATTTCCGCTATTGGGAACAGTACTGCGGGAAAGACACGCTCCGCGTCGTCGACGTGAAAAGTCCCGCGTCAAAAACCGAAGCCTACGAACTGCGCAAGAAACTCGTCGAAGCGATCTACAACATCGAGATCACGGAAGTATAGGGAACATGATTCACGTTATTTCGCTCGGCGCGGGCGTGCAGTCGTCGGCGCTCTGCCTGATGGCCGCCGCTGGCGAAATCTCACCGATGCCGACCTGTGCGATCTTCGCCGACACGCATCACGAACCACGCGCCGTGTACGACTGGCTCGATTGGCTCACGCCGCGTTTGCCATTTCCGGTGTACCGCGTCACGGGCGGCGATCTCTGGAAAGCGGCATCGACCATCCGGCGGACCCGCGACGGCCAGCGGACCTATATCTCAACCGGCATCCCGATCTACTTCGTCAATGGCGACTTGGGCTCAGCCACACGGAAGGGCATGGGGAAGCGGCAGTGTACGCGCGGTTTCAAGACGACGCCGATCACGCGGAAGGTCAAGGAACTGGTCGGCCTCAAGCGGGCGACCAAAAACACGCCGGTGCTCGCGACCACCTGGATCGGCATCAGCGCCGACGAACCGCAACGGGCGAAGCCGTCGCGTGAACCGTGGATCGTGAAACGACACCCTTTGTTGGAACTGGACATGGATCGCGAGGACTGTATCGCCTGGATGAAGGCGCACGGGTTTCCGCGTCCGCCGCGCTCGGCCTGTACGTTTTGCCCGTTTCACAACGACACGGAATGGTTGGCGCTCACGCCCGAGGAATTCGCTGATGCGGTCGTGAAAGAGCGCGAGATCCAAGCCGCCTATGCGAGAACCTCGTTCCCGAGCGGCATCCCGTACCTGCACGCGCAACGGATCCCGCTCGATCAAGTGGTGTTAGTGCCGACGCCCGCACCAGCGCGCCCGCTGCGGATGCTGTTCGGTCCTGAGTGCGAAGGTTTGTGTGGAGTCTGAAATGACCCGCGCCGAGATCAACCGTCAGAATCAGGCGAAGCGCACGGACTACCGGACGAACCGGCGGTTCACCGAGGAGGAATGCGCCGCGGGCGGTGCCGAGGCCCGGTACCGCGAACGACAACGGGGCATCAAACTGAATCATGGCCGGCTGTTCGGCAAACGAGAAAGGCGGCCGGTTCATTGACTCTGGTCCGCCGCGGCTCCGCGAAGAAAAAGCACGAGGCCCGCATCGCCTGGCTGAAACCGGATCTGGATCTCTACGCCGACGTGCCCGGCATTCGTGATGATGTCACGGACGCGAACCGCGCCGCGCTCGATCGCCTCTGCGATCTGATGGACGCGGTGCAGTTGTTTGGCCAGGCGCCGCGGGAGGTTCGCCGCGAAACCGTGCGGCGGCTCCTGAGCGAGCTGCGCGGGGAAGACGTGGGGGTCGGCTGGTGACGCTCCCGGCCGCGCACGACACGGCGCGCCACGGCGCCGAACGATTCGGCAACACCTGGCGCGTGTTCAGGCTTCCGGCGTGGCCAGGCGGCGTCTATACCGCGTCCGCGAAGGACCCGCCAGCCGACGCGCAGATCGTCGCGACCTATCCGCACGCGCCCGTCACGCGTCCCACGGTCACACCAGCCGCGGAGCAAGGGAGTCTGTTCTAAATGTCAGCGCACGACGGCATCTTTCACGACATCCAACTCGCGAGCATCTACGGCGCGAAAACCAAACAGGGGCTCGTCGAACTGCTGATCACGCCGATTGACGAGGCGACCCGCCAGCGCGGCGAGACGACCAAGATCCAGATGGATCTGCCCAAGGCGCGCGAGGTGCTCGGGATGCTCAGCAGTGCCATCGAAGCGGCCGTCTCTGATGGCTTGCTCGTCAAATTTCTGGTCGAGCGTATCGGGCTCCCCGAGGAGGCCGCCGCGCGGGCCTTGCTCGATTTCCGCGAGATGCGCCAGGGCAGTCGGGAGACGGTCTATCCGCACTGACCATGAGCACGAAAGACGAACACCTGCTGTACTGTCGGGAACGGGCGTTGCTGGAATTCGATTACTACGTCCCGCGGACCAGCTTCGCCACCGCCGTGCGCCACGCCAAAACCTCGATGCTCAGCGATCTGAGCAAGCATCCGGACACGCGCGTGAGTGACCACGACGCGTTCGAGTTGATGATGCGCCCGATCTACAGCCGGGAGCAGTTGGCCCAGCTCCTCGATAACTTCGATCTAGGATCGCAAGGGGAGGCCTCGCCATGAAAGTGACGCTCGAAAGCACGTCGGAGCATCAGATCCTCAAGACGCCGGACGGCTCCGTGCCGGCGCGCGTCTGGCACGGCATGACCGAGAGCGGGATCGTTGTCCATGCCTTCGTCACGCGGCTGTACGCCACGTCCGTCGAGGACACCGAGCGGCTCGAACGCGAAATGTCGGCCGACAATCAGATTCCTACATGAGCGATTGGGTCCCCGTTTTTCGTTGTTGTTGGTGCCAGAGCGAATTCGTCATTCGCATGGTGGATCACGTCGAGGCTTGGACGTGTCCGACGAAGGCCTGTTTCAAGCGCCAACTGAAATGGAAAATGAACGACGTGGACGGCCGGCTGTTCTATTTGCCGCTGCCGCGCCAGGTCGAAGTCGAGGAGACGATCGAATTACAGCTCTATGGCTTCCTCGGCGTCGGCGGCCATCGCAACAGCGGCAAGTCCGCCATGATCCGCCGGATCTGCTACCGGCTCTGTGACGCGTTCGAGGATTTTTCGATTCTGTTTCTCCGCCGCAGTTTCCCCGAGTTGGAACTGAACCACATGAAATATGCGGTGAAGGAGGCGAAGCGGATCGGCGCGAAGTACAACAAGAAACAGATGGATTTCCCGTCGACCGGCTCCGAGATCATCTGGGGCCACTGCTACCAGACCGACGACTACAAAAACTACATCGGCGGCGACGTGGATCTGATCGTGTTCGAGCAACTCGAAGAATTCGAGGCGATTCAGTTCACCGAAATTTCCGCCTCGACCGGCCGCACGCGCGGGCGCAAAGACTGGCGCGGCCTGGTGCTGGCCGGCGAGAACCCCGGCGGCCCGCTCTCCAGCTTCGTCGAAGAATTCTTCATCACCAAGAATCCGCCGGCCGAGCTGTACCCCGACTACCAGCCGGATCAATATCACTTCATCCACACGTCCCTGGAGGATAACCCGTACGCGGATCCGCGCTACGTTCACAACCTGGCGACGCTCAGCCCGGCGCGCCGCGCGATGTTCCGCTTCGGTCGGCGGGACATCTTCCCGTTGCAGTACTTCAAGACGTTTCATCGACCCGATCGCATCCAGACGCTGCCGATCGCGAAGACGGTCCCGCGGCTCTGTGCGCTCCATTGGGGTTTCTTTAAGCCGGGGATCTTCCTCTGGTCCGTCGTGTTGCCCGATGGCCGGCTCTACATCGAACGCGAGTATCCGTTTATCGAAACCGTCGCGTCCGATCTGGCGCAAGCGATCGTCCGGATGAATCGCGAACTAAAGATCGACATCGGCGGCTACGCGTGGGGGAATGCGCCCGGCCATGTGAGCGATGACGACATCGGCGAGCACACCTTCGAGACGTTGTACCGCCACGGTCTGCCGGTCGTCGAATCGACGCACGATCCGGTCGCCGGCTGGCAACGGCTCCAGCATTGGTTCGAGCCGATGAAAACCGAGGAGGGGGAAGTCGCCGCGTTGATCATCCATCCCTCGTGTACGAACGTGATCCGGAGCCTCCCCCAACTCCTCCAGGACACGACGCACGCCGAGGACGTGAGCGAGTCCGGCGCCGTTGAAGCGGCCAAGGCGCTCCGCTACCTCGTGATGTCGCGGCCGGAACCGCCGATGATGGCGCCGCCGCGGCCGGGCCGCGATCTCTCGAAGCTGGCGCCGCACATCCGTGCCGAGATCGAATACCTCGCCCGGTGCGAAGCCGAGGCCTCCAGCGATGCGCCGGCGGATCCGTACTCGCTCGGCGAATTCTGGCAGGGCCATGACTGACAAGCCGGCCGTGTGTCCGCATTGCAAGTTACCGCCGGTCCTGCCCGACAAATGCACACCGGAGATCCAGGCGGTCATCGAGGAACACATTCGCGTGGACGGCGAGATGTTCTATGCCGGGATGCAGCACGAAGCGAGACATCATATTGTGGCCCCGCTCATGACCGAGGATCCCGACACGACGCGTCGTCAACTGGAGTACTTGCGCATGGCCATGCGACGTTCGCTCGGATTGCCGCCCGACGCGCCCGACGAGGACATCATCGACCACGCGGCCGAACGCTGGACGCCGAAATGCGATCATGCCTGGACGCTGATCATGCGGCTCGATCACTGTGAGATCGACGCCGAGGACCCCATCCCGCACACCGCGATCGTGTTGCTCGGGTGTCCAAAGTGCCGGTCGGTGCAAGCGTTCCCGCCGCCCAATGCCGCGCTGATCACGCCGCGGTACCGGGCCATCATCCGCAAGGATCTGGAACGGCAACATTGGGTGTGGCCCGAGGAGGACGCGTCATGATGATCGCGGTCGCCCGCGGCGACGACGGCCGCCGCGTCATTCTCTTGGGCCTGGTGCGCGGCAACATCGATCGCATGACGGCCGGCAAACCGATCCGCGCGTCGGCCGAATCCCATCCGGGATTCCCGGACGACATCACCGTCGGGATCATCTTCGCCGAAACGGAAGCGGAGTTAGCGGAGTTGATCAAACCGTTCGTCGCCGAGACACCGACGCTGCGCGCCGCGCCGTCGATTCCGTTTCCGATCGGCGCTACGGGGCAATTTCCGTACGGCAAGCAGGACGCCACCGACGAAGGCGAACTGGCCGCGGCCATCGGCGTCGATCCCAAGAATGGCATCATCCGGATCGAATTCGGCAAGCCGGTCGCGTGGCTCAGTCTGCCCGCGCTGGAGGCGCGGCGGCTCGCGGAGATCCTGAACGAAAAGGCCGACGAGTTGGAGCGGCGGATGTCATGACCGACAAAGAGATCTCTGAGCGCATGGCGGCGGAGCTGGCGGGGCATCCGCCGGTCGAAGTGTTCCTGACCGCGACGGGCGCCATGCACCTGGCCGGCTTGCTCCAGCTCGTGTTGCGCCATCCGTACGTCGGCGGCAGTAGTCGCGACACCGCCATTGCGATCATCGAACAGATCCGCGTGTACTTTGTCGATTGTCCGACGACGCTCTTTGTCCTCACGAAAGGCGACGATCCGGCCAATGACCGCGTCCCGCCGAAAGTGCCGGAGTCATGAAGTGCGCGCTCCACGGCGCCGACCCGTGCCCGATGTGCGCCGTGCCGGCGGCGGCCGAAAATATGGCGGTGGACGCGAACGGGACGCCGCTCCCGTTCACGCCGACCCAAGTCCGGGAGATCGTCAACCGGGCCGTCCTCGACGGCGATCTGGTCGCCGCGATCCTCCGGATGCCCGGCGGCGATCTCTGCGTCCAGGTGTTCGGGCCGCCGTCACACGAGTTAGTCGAAATGCTCGAAACCACGTTACACGCGTACAAGCGCGTGTTGAAAGGGCACTGATGACGTGGGCACGCCTCGATGATTGTCGCATGTGGAAACTGTCCGGCCGCGGGCGCCGGGCCTCGTTTACCGCGTGGACGTGGCGCGATCATCGATCGGCGCGCGTCGCCGTCCGCCGCAAGGCCGGCGAGGCGATCCCGGCGATGGTCGAACGCGGCCTAGACGAGCTGGAGCGGCGACTGCGCGAGGGAATGCCGCCGCCACGGCCCGAGCTGGTCGCCCGTCGCAAACTCCGCGACGCGCCGAGCGCCTCGCGGTACTCGAACTGATGAAGGATCCGCAGACGGGGGAGTATCTTCAGGATCCGCGCGATCGATTAGGCCTGAGTGTGCCCCATCGAACCTGTCGGACGTGTAAGCGCCGCTATCCGTGCCGGGACGACATCGACATCGCGGCGCGTGAGTGCGGAGAGTGCCTGGACATCCGCCGATTAACTTGCGCCGATTGCCCGTCAGGCGTAGGCTGAGCCTCGTTAGACCTTCGGTCGTCTGCCCGTGTAAGACCCGCCTCGCGTAACACCCCGGCCGCGTTCGACCTGTTGTACCCGGAGGGGCCATGTTCATCAATGCTGCGGTGTACGAACGCTTGCTGGCGGATCTGGAAGCGCTCACGGAGACGCTGGCCGAAGAACGCCATCGGCACGATCTGCTGAGCGAACAAGCCAACCATCAACTCGCGATGGTCCGCCAGGATCTCGGGACCGAACGCGGCCGGCGCGAGATCCTCAGCCAACAGGCGGCGATCCAGAAATCGTTCCTCGACTTTCTGTGTTCCCGCGTCAATCAATTGGAAACCGAGCGCGTGCTCTTGCTCCGCCAGCTCACGAATCTGGATCTCCCGACGCCGACGATTCGCCCGATCGACACGCCGCCGGCCGCCGCGCCAGGAGACGGCTTCGCCGACCTGTCGATCTTCGACGACGATGCCCGGCACGCGCCGGCCGGCTGGCATCCTGACGGCACCGTCAACTACGGCACGCCCGCGCCGACTGGCGGGATGTCGTCATGACGTTCCCCCCAAACAGCGCCGACGCCGCGCCGGCCGCGGCGCCGCCGGCCGCCGCCGATCCGGTCACCGGCGCCCCCGCGATCGTCGCCACCGATCAGCGCATGACCGACCCGCAATACCTGGAACTGTTCAAACGGTGCAAGCGCGAGGCCTTCGCCGACCGTTGGCGCTTCGAGCGCGTCTGGACGCGCAGTCTGCACTACGTGAACATGCGGCAATGGCTCGGCCAGTACGACCAGTCGAACGGCTGGCGTGATGCGCGCGTCGCCCGCGGCGTGCCCAAGCCGGTCACCAGCAAGCCGAAAGAGGCGGTCCAGTCGATCCGCGCGATGTTCACCGCGACGGTCCCGAGCGTCGACGTGCGGCCGTTGCGCAATGACGTGAAGTCGGTCACGACGGCGACGACGGCCAGCAAGCTGGCGCCGGTGCTCTACGGGCTGAACGACATGCCCGAGACGATGCACGAGGGGGATTTCTGGTTCATCGTCCTCGGCAACGTGGTGTACCACGTCGCGTACGACGACAACGGCCAGTACTACGCGATCCCGTGGGAGCACTGCGCCAAGTGCGGGTACGACGTGACCAGCGACGAGATCGCCAAGGCCGGCCAGACGTGCCCGAAATGTCACACGCCGGCCGCCGGCAATTTCACGCCCGCGCTCGATCAGGCCGGCAAGCCGCGGATGCGGTACGAGCCGCAAGGCCAGACGGTGACGACGGCGTTGTCGCCGCTCGAAATCGCGTTCCCGATGATGCGCCCGCGGTGGAAGGATGTCGATTTCCTGATCCGCTTGCGCTGGCGCACCAAGCGGTATTACGAGACGCACGCCGAGCTGAAACCGTACCTCTCGCGGCTCCAATTCTCGAAAAGCTCCACTGAACGATCGTTGCAGATTTTTCAGGCGTTGCCGTTCCAGACCGAGATCAGCCCGGTCAGCTCCGGCACGGCCGGCAGTTCGGAGGAGGAAGGCGTCGCCGAGTACGAACTGTGGATGCGGCCGACGCCGGAGCATCCCGAAGGCCTCGTCTTGCGCGTGGCCGGCGACGGCTCGCCGATTGTGCTGCACTTGGAGGAGTCGGAGGGGCTCCCCGGCCCGCTGCCGTACCACGAGGCGACCGGCAACCCGCGCTGGACGTTCCATCACGCCGGCTACGAACAGGTCGGCGGACGCGTGGTCGCCTCCAGTGCGCTCGATCCCGTCATCCAGAAATTCGATCAATTGAATCGGTTGGATTCGATTGTCGAGATGATGATGACGCGCATGGCCATTCCGCAAATCCTGAAACCGAAAGGCCAGGAGGTGCAGTGGCTCGGCGATTCGCCCGCGATGCCCGGCCTGGTCGCCGAGTACACGCCCGCGCCCGGCGGCGGCAAGCCGGAACTGTGGAAGGGGACCGAGCCGCCGCGCTATTGGGCCGTGCTCCGCGAACAGATCGTCGCCGAGATCGACGCCGCCCTCGGGATCAACGACATCCTCAAGGGCAAGCAACCGGAAGGCGTTGAAGCGTTCTCGGCCATGCAACTCCTGGTCGAAGCGGGGGAGGCGCGCTTTGCCGGCGCCTTCCAATCGCGGGCGAATTGCTTCCGCGACATCAGCCGGTCACAGATGGAGATCGAACGCGAATATGGACCGCCCGAACGGACCGCGTCTGTCGTCAGCGAGAGCCGCTCCTACGCCTTCGAGACGTACCAGAAAGCTGATCTCGATGGGGAAGTGGCGTTCGATGTGGCATCGGGCTCGACCAAACCCAAAACCGCGCTGGGTGAGCGTGCCTCGATCGAACATCTGAAACAACTCGGCGGCGTCGATCTCAAAGACGCCGATACGCAGTACGCGGTCTATCAGAAACTCGGGCAAACCGATCTGATCCCGGCGCTCGACAAACAGCATCAGTGCGCGTTGCAGAATCAGGACGCGTTCGTGAAGTGGATCCGCGGCGCGAACGTCGCGAAGTACTTGCCGCCGCCGCCGCCGCCCGTCGTCCCCGGCCAGCCGCCGCCGCCCGCGGCGCCGCCGCTCGATCCCGAAACCGATCGCACGTACCCCTTCAAGCTGCGGCCCTGGTACGACGCGCCCATTCATCGCGTGGAGTTGGTGAAGTGGGCCGTGTCGGATCTGATGATCGAAATGTTCAGCACGACGCCGGAGGCCGAGTACTTCGTCGGCCGCTACCTGGCGCAGTTGGAAGGCAAAATCTCCGAGTCGCAGAAACAGCCGCCCGAGCCGATCAAGACGAGCCTGGCGCTCAAGGGCGAAGATCTGGCGCTCGACCCGCAAGTGCGCGCCGCGTGGGATCGCGCGCAACAGTTGCCGCCGCCGCCCGCACCCTCGACGCCGGCCGGCGCGCCGTCGCCGCCCCAAGGCGCCGGCCGCGCCGCGGCCAACTCGAATCAGAATTCCGCGCCGGTCGGCAACACGCCCCAACCCGGATCGCCCGCGTTGGTGACGCACTGAGGAGGTTCTCGCCATGTTGACATCCGCGGTGGACGTGTTGGCGAACAAGCTCCTGCCCACCAATTCCATGTTCTCTCCGGAAGCCCTCGAACGCGCCGCCCGCGGCGTGAAACCGGACGCGGAGGACGCGAGCGACGTGGATCCGCAACTGGCGCAACTGCCGTCGATGGCGACGGCGCCGAACACGTCCGCGACAAGCTGGGCGCCGACGCCGCCGCCGGTGAAGGGCCGTCTCGACCCGCTGTCGATCGCGGCGCTCGTCGGCGGGCAAGCGATGGATGTCGGATCCTCCATTCAGCAGTTCGGACGCGGCAACATCGAGTCGAATCCGATGTACTCGTGGATGGGCGAGCGTCCGTCCGCGGGCCTGACGGCGATGAAGGCGCTGCAAACGGCGCTCGCGGTGCGCGCCATGAAAAAGCTGGCGGACTCGGGGCATCCGACCGCGGCGAAGGTGGTCGGCTATCTGGGCGGCGCCGCGGGCGCCGCCGCCGGCATGTACAACATGACGCGCCCCAATCCACAGGACAAGTGATGTTGTTGCTGGTATCCGGGGCCACGCGGACGGCGCGCACGGATACAGTCGGTCATCTGATCGTCCCGAAGCAATGGAACGATCCCGCGGCGTTGCAGCTCCAGGCCGGGCGTTGGGCGGTGGACAATGGCGCGTTCAGCGGGTGTCTGTTCGTCTCCGCGCCGGATGTCGTGGCCGATGCCGCCGCCACGCTGCGCCGCTGGCCGTTCTGGGCGCGGCTGATTCGCGGGCTGGGGTTCCCTCCGGCGTTTGTCGCGCAAGACGGCCTGTCGGCCGACCGCGTGCCGTGGGCCGACATGGGCGCCTTGTTCATCGGCGGGTCGACCGACTACAAAGAGTCCGCCGACGTGCGCTCGCTGATGGCCTACGCGAAGGCGAAAGGGATCTGGACGCATTGGGGCCGCGTCAATGGCAAGCGGCGGTACGAGATGGCGCTGAAGGCCGGCTGTGACTCGTTCGATGGATCCGGCTTCTCGAAGTGGCCCGATACGAACGTCCCCCTGGTCGACGTGTGGGACGCCGAGATTCAGCAGCAACCGGAGTTGTTCCTCTGATGCCGTTCGCCAACGTCGAACACCGGCGGGCGTATCAGCGGGCGTACTATCGGCCGCGCATGCGGGCGCGCTGGCGGCGGTACCGGGCCGCCGGGGGCTGTGGCGAATGCGGCGAGCCGAGCGGAAAATTTGCACGGTGCTTCCGCCATCGGCTCCGGCTGGCGGATTGGAAACGGAAACGACGCCGGACCTGGAACCGGCCACGATCGCCCGCGCCTGGTGGCACCCTGGTGCGGGCGAGGCGGACCGGGCGGGAGAGCTGCCCCCCGCGCGACAATTCCGCCGTGCGGATCTGTCCCGCCCGATCCGTCTGTCGCCTTCGTGACATACCCGAGCTTGCATCAGTTCAGGTACAGGCGTAGGCTGATCGCCAAACCGACGTACGACAAGTGCTCTGCTTGACAAAGTTTTCCACGTAACACCCGACCCGCCCCCGCGTAAGACCCTGACCGCGATCGACCGCGTAAGACATCAGGACACCTTATGTTCAATAGATTCCTCTCGCGTTTCACTGGATCGATCTCGAACGGACTGTTGTTTGCGGCCGGCGACGGCGGCAGTGGCGGCGGCGCCCCTGCTGGTGGCGATCCCGGTGGCACCCAGCCGCCCGCCGGGACCCAACCGCCCGCTGGCACTCAACCGCCCGCCGGGACCCAGCCGCCCGCCGGCACGACGCCGCCGGCCGGCACGACGCAGCCGCCCGCTGGTCAGTACGTTTACCCCGAAGATCGCTCTGCCTGGATCCCGCCGGAGAAATATAAGAAATCCGAAACGCTGATCAATCGGACCGCGTCCGACATCGAGCGTCTCCAGCGCGAGATCAAGGATCGCGACAAGAAACTCGCGGCACTCGTCGGCGCCACGCCGCCGAACGAAGACGAGGCGGAGGCCGAGAAGGTCGCCAACGCCTTCTACGCGTTGCCGCAGTTCGCCCACCTGAAAGGCATCACGCCCGAATGGTTGGCGTCGGTGAAAGCCCTGGTCGATGAAGGCGCGACGCTCACCGAGGCGCGCGACCACATCTACAACCAACAGGCGGATCGCTTCCTCGAATCGCTCGACTCGCGGTTCGCGGAGGAGATCGGTGCGACGACGCTCACACCGGGTCAGGCGCGCAAGCTGCGCGCGGCGTTCGGCGCGTCGATGCCCGACAGGCGCGAGGACCCGGACGGGTTTGCGAAATTTCAAGCGCGTTATAACCGCGGGGACGAAACGCTGATCGACGAATTCGTCAAAGAGTACGTCGGCGACATGCTCGAACCCGCCCGCCGACAAGCGACCGTCCCCCTTGCACAACGGCACGTCGTCCCGCGCGGCGGACGCACCGTCCCCGTCGTGCAGGCGCCAGAAAAACCCGATTACTCCAAATTGTCCGTCAGAGAAATGCTCGACCAGGCCGAAAAAGAGGCGGAGCGCCTCGGCCGATGATCGCTCGCGTTTCCTCTCTCGGGCTTGTGGAGCGAGGAACACGCCCATGCAGTTGTTTTTCTACACCGGAATTCGCCGCGTCGGCGATTTCCTGTCTCACCTGAGTCAATCGCCCGACGGCCTGCTGTGGGCCGGTCCCGGTTCTGATTCGGCGACGGAGGACGGCCTCCTCAAGAACACGTACGAAGACGTGATCGCCGAAGGCGTGCTGAAAAAGTTTCAGCTCCGCGACGCGTTCAAGCTGAAAGACAGCCCGTGGGATGGCGGACGCGGCAAGGAATGGTCCGCCCACGTCGAACGCAACAACTCGCCGATGGCGGTCGGATCCGATTCGGCCATTCCCGTGGCCGACAATCAGAAGTACATCACCGGCTTCATCAGCCAGAAAAAGATCATGGCGCGGTGGCGCGTCACCAACGAACAACTCGACGACACGCAGTCGCGCGAGGGGTCGTACCGCAGCTCGCGCACCGAGAACATGGAGCGCCTGATCGACGACATCAGCTACCGCGAGGAGTTTTACCTCGGGACCGATGGCCGCGGCGTCTTCGGCATCGTCGATGCGACCTCCGCCGCCGCGCAAGTGGAGCTGAACAGCCCCGGCAACATCTCGTCGGCCGGCGTCGCGATCACGTCCGCCTTCGGCAACCGCTACATCAAGAAAGGCATGGCGGTCGCCGCGATCAATCCGACCACCGGCGCCATTCGGGCGAACACGCCCAAGGTGACCGCGGTCAACAGCGACGGGACCGACTTCACCGCGAGCCTCGCGCCGGGCTGGACGACGGGCGACTACGTCGTCCAGGCGGCCAATACCGGCGTTACCGACGTGGTCGACACGGCGTACGAGAAAGCGCCGTGGGGGCTGACCGCGCTGATCGACGACGGCACCTACCGCCAGAACTATTTCGGCGTCGACCGCTCGCTCTGGACGAACTATCAGTCGTACGTGTCGGCGAACACGGGCGCGCTGTCGTTCGATCTCCTCCAGCGCGTGTCGGACATCGTCAACCAAAAACTCGATGGGGAAATTGACGCGATCTGGTCGCATCACTCGGTCCGTCGTGTGTACATCCTCCTGACGCAAGCCGATCGCCGCTATGCGGACGCCGCCAGCCGGCGGAATCCGGACGGCGGCACGGCCGCGTTCCAGCAGGAAGATCTGACCATGGGCGCGGTCGCCTACAAAGCGATCCGCACGCTCGGCCTCCGGCAAATGTTCCTGGTCGACACGAAGGGCGGCGACTTCGTGCGCTACACCAGCGAAAAAGGCAAGTGGGTGTCGGGCTCCAGCGGCGAGATCCTCGTGCGTGACGGCACGGGCGTCAACGCGCGGCACGCCTGGGAGGCGTGGTACTACAAGAGATATCAGTTGTTTTGCAGAAACCCTGGCAAGTGCGCGCGGCTCGATGCGCTCACCGGCATGACCTTCGTGGTGGTGCGCGGGGAATAGTAACACAAGTTCGCCGGAGCCTGACTCGGGCCGCCTGATCCAAAGGGGTAATCCTCCGGAGTTAATTCCCTTGGCCCGCGATCACCTTGGAGGAACGACCTCCCGGTCAGCTCCGGCGGAAGAAAAGGACGCGTTAGAACATGGCTCAGTTCGGCGACAACGTCACGTTAGTCAATCGGACCAGCAAGTCGATCCTCACCGCGACGTGGGACGGGATGCACTACCACTTCGAGCCGGGCGCCCATCCGAACGTCCCGCGCGAGATCGCGATTGCGGCGTACAAGCAGAATCCGATTCACGGCACGGAGGATCCGCTCGGCGACCCCGACATCATCGAATCGTTGATCGGGATCGTCGGCCTGAAATATCCGTTCGGGAACGTGACGCCGATCGAGCAGAGCAAGGCCGGCGAGCGGCTCGATCGGCGCCGGGTGATGGGCCTCGGGACCGCGGCGACGCCGATCGATGCCGGCGGTCCGTCGTACTTCGACGCGAAGATGGGGACCGAGAAAGTCGATCTCCAGGACGATGCCGACGCCGGCAGCAACAACGCCCCGGCGCCGCCCGAGCCGCCCGCGGCGGCCACGACGACCGGCGGCCGTGCGCGGCGGTGAGCCATGACTGAGTTGGGCGAGATTTACATTCCGGATCTGAACCCCTTCAACCTGGAAGCGCCGCCGCTCTGGTGGCAACAAGGGTTGTGGGCCTTCGATCACGACATCCGGATCTTGCCCGGCCGCAAGCGGCCCGTGTTTCATCTCGCGCGTGTCAAAAAGTACAGCCGCGGCCTGACCGGCGCCGCGATCGTCGACGACCAGAACGACACGGCCATGTTCGTGCGGTATGACCTGGTCCCGGTGACCTGGATTTGCAGCATGGAGGGATGGTCCGAGGGGTTTTTGCAGTACATCGTCGGCGAGCTGATCGAGCGCGACACCTGGGCGATCGAAGGCGGTCCGCTCACCGAAGACCTGATGCGTAAGGCCATGTTTGAAGGCGGCAGCAAGTACGGCAAAGCGCTCGACCAGCGCGACGCGGACGATCGCGCGCAGATCGATCGCGACGTTCACGACGACGTGTACCACGCCACCGGCGAGGCCTGGCGCTCGCTCCAGGCGCGCACCGGCGAACGCATCCTGAACGCCGGCCGCCCGTCCGACTTGCCGCTGCGCGTCACCGACGAATCGCATTTGAAAGGAACTGACTAATGGCTGTTCTTCCCGCACTCCCCGCGCTCGAAGCGGAAGCGCTCACCTGGCAACGCGTCGACATCGCGCTGGCGGGCGCCTCGCCCGGTGCGCAGTTCGCGTTTCAGGCGCTCAAAAAGTGGCTGGCGCAACAGAAGTCGTGCCCGGATCTCCGGTTCACGCAATTGCCCAACAACACCGTGACCCCGTTCGGTCTGATCACGGCGGCCAACGGCGGCCAGTACGGCGCGACGACGACTGCGCGGCTCTTTGCGATCTACATCCGCAAGACGAACGTGGCCGGCTCGGTGACCGCGTCGTACCTGAAGCTGTTCGATGAAGGCACCGACGCCGCGATCTCGGGCCTGACCGCGAACAGCCGGCTCGTGATCCCGCTCGGCGCGGTGAGCAGCGGCAACCCCGGCTTGCTCCAGGAGGGGATCTATCTCTCGCCGAACGGCTTCCCGCTGGCGGCTGGCCTCCGCCTGGCGCTCGTGACGTTGGCGGACACGTTCACGATCTCGGCCGCGGCAGACGGCGGCGACGGGTTCTGTCTCACCACGCCGTAACACCCGGCGTCGGCTGACCGCCTGACAGGAGGCGTCCACACGTCACGGTCCTGGTTCCAGCATGGCGCGTGCGCCTGATCGGCACGCGCCCCACAGGAACCCTACGGAGGAGTGCGTCATGCCGACACGTCGTATTCAACGCGGCCCAGCGGCCGGCGGCCCGCCGGTCGGATTCCAAAACGCTCCGAGCTGGAACGAAGTCTATATCGATGGCCTGACGGATCAATTCATGGCCGGGACCGGCGTCGGCGGCGGCGTCGCGGGCGCCGCGCCCACGCTCCAGGCGCTGAATCCCGTCCAGACGCTGATGGCGGCGTTCGTCGAGGACGCGGTGACGCTCACGCACACGGCGACGTTTCCGATTCCCATCGGCGCCGTGCTCCTCGACATCGGCTTTCTGTCGACGGTCCTCTGGACCGGCGGCGGTACCGTCGTCCTGACAATCGGCGATGCCGCGGCGGCCAACGGCTGGTTTCTCGCGACGAACCTCAAGGCGACCGATCTCCTGGTCGGCGAACGCCTGACCGCGGCCAGCGCGGGCAATTGGGGCGGCCTCAATGGCGCGTACCTGACCGCCGCGGGACGCTTCGGCATGGTGGTGGCGCCGGCGATCGGCGGCCTCGTGTCGGCCGCCTACAACGTGATCATGGTCGTCACCGAAAGCGCGCCCTCGACCGCGGTCGGTCGGTCGTTCGGCTGGGTGACGTACGCGCTGCCGAATCCGATCGTGCCCGTCAAGGCCTGATGTCGGATAGCTACTCGCGCAATCGGGAGCTGTTCGGGTCGGTGTCTGGCGCGTACCGCGTGCTCGCGGCGGACACCGGCCTGATTACCCTTGCGGCGGCGCCGCTGCGATCGACGATCTTCGTCCAGAAGATCCACATCGAAGTGACGACCGGCGCCGGCTCCGAACTGTGGACGTTCCAGGACGGCAACGGGATCCCGCTCGTGCCGTCCGTGTCGGCCGCGGCCGTCGCCAATTTCGAGTTTGATTTCGGGCCGGACGGCGTCCCGTGCGCCGCAGCGACCGCGTTCGTGCTGAACGTCACGGGCGCGACGGGCGCGATCGGCTGGATCTCCTGGGAAGCGTTCCAAAAGATCGTGCCGATGGTCGACTACGCGAGCCTGATCCTCGCCCTGGCGCCGCTCGGGTACTGGCGGTTCGAGGAAAGCGGCGGCAATGTCTTCGCCGACTCGTCGGGAAATTTCCACGACTTCAACGGCGGCGGCGCTGGCGGACCGGGCCAGAATTTGGCCGGCGTGCGATTCCGCCAGCCGAGCGATCTCCACGATGGGACGTTCGGCATTGCGACGAACCTGCCTGGCGGGTTGGGGACGTTCCCGATCACGATCACGGCGAGCCCGTCCGTCGTCGCGCCCACGGGCACGCTCACGGTAACGTGGGCGGGGATCCCGGCGGGCCAGCAAGTCGCGACGAACTGGTTCACGCTGACGAAAGTCGGCCGCCCCATCGAGCAATATGTCGGCTGGAAGTACATCACGGCCACCGGCGCCGGCAGCATGTCGATGCCGGTCAATAACAACGTCGGCGGCACGCCGGAGCCGGGCACCTACAATCTTCGCCTCCACTACGCGGACGGCTGGAACCTCCTGCAAGTGATCCTCGGCCAGATCGTGATCTCGCCGACCGGACCGACGAGCGGCCTCGTGTCGTCGGCCTCGCCCGTACCCTTGGTGCTGGGAACGACCTGCACGATCGAATGTCGATTCGCGCTCCACGGCTTCAACGGCGCCAGCAACTACGCGTTCATCGTCGGCGATACCGCCTTGGGGCTGTACCTGTTCCGCGGCGCCGGCCCGCTCTACTACGTTGATCTGTACTACGGCGGGGATCATCTCTCGAATGCGATCCTCCTCGACACAAAGTACTACCTCGCCGTCGTCTGCAACGCGGGCGCGGTGACGTTCTATCTGAACGGTGTGCCGGCGGGCACGGCCGCCGCGTGGCCGGGCGTGACGGTCGTGAGCCTGTTCAACAATTTCTTTGCGGGCGTGCTCGGCGGCGTTGTCGACATCGACGAACTGGTGCTCTATGGGACGGCGCTCAGTCCGGCCGTCGTCGCCAACCACGCTACGTTCTGGACGTGATCCATGACTGATCCCTATCAACGCAATCGCGACTTTTTCGGCACCGTCTCGGGCAACTATCGCGTCCAGGCGGTTGACACCGGCCTGATCACGCTCGTGCCGCTGATTCTGTTGCAGACGATCTTTCTGCAAAAGCTGCACATCGAAGTCACGACGGTGACCGCCGCTGAATTGTGGACGTTCCAGGACGGCGCGGGCACGCCGATCCCGCTCGTGCCGAACGTGTCGGCCGCGGCCATTGCCCATTTCGATTTCGATTTCGGGCCGGACGGCGTGCCCTGCACCGAGGCGACGGCGTTGGTGCTGAACATCACGGGCGCGGTTGGCGCGATCGGTTGGATCACCTGGGAAGCGTTCAAAAAGCTCACGCGCGGCGCCGCGCCGAAGATCGGGTAATGGCCAAAAGCACACGGCCGCGGCGTGCGCGCCCAGCGGCCGAACCAAAGGACGAACCGATGACTGAGCCCAAGGGGACCATGCTGGAGCTGGCCTCGAAGATCGACACCGCCGTGCGCGACGTAGAGACGCGACGGAAAGCCCTCGACGTGGCGACCGTCACGCTCGAAACCGCGACGCAGGAGTACAGCGCGGCCATCGCGACGGTTCACGCCTTGCACACGGAGTATCAGACGTTCATGGACAACGTGCTGAGCGTCGGCGGGACCGTCCATGTTGCGAAACCCTGATCCGCTGGAGGAGAGTCCATGCCGACCGCGAGCGCCCGCACGCAAACGATCACGTTCACCGGCGACGTGACCGCGACGCAGACCAATGCCGCCCTCCAGAATCCGGCCAGTCCCGGTGTCAGTCAGTTGATCAACCTGGCCATCGGCTCGAACGTGATCGCCGCGCCGATCGGCGGCGCCACGCCCGTGGCCGTGACCATCGTGCCGCCGGCCGGCAACGTCGCGCCGATCACCTTGAAGGGGATCGCGGGCGATACCGGGATCGCGCTCCATCCGACCGACCCGTCCACGATCGCACTCGGGTCGGCCGTCGTGTCGTTCGTGCTGAACGCGGGCGGCGTGGTGACCGGCCTCCGGTTGATCTGGAGCTGAGATGCCGACGCCCTTCAAGGCCATCATCGCGCGGACGCGGACGCAAATTCTCGCGCCGTTGGTGCAGACGGGCGCCATCAGTCCGGACACGTTCTACGCCGATACGGAGTTGCTCGATCACGCCATCGCCGGGGCGCGCGACCTCTGGCGCGCGTTGGTCGATCTCCACGAGGAGCACTTTCTCAAGGTCGACATCACGAACGTGTTTTACAAATCCGGCGACGAGGTGCTGACCGGCGTGCCGCCGGACACGCTCCGCGTCCTGGCCATCATGCCGCGCGACACGTCGCAGGTGAGCGGCATCCGCACGCTGCGCTTCGTCCCGCGCAAGTACACGTCGACCGATTTTCTGAACGCGCTCGGCCGGAGCGCGGTCGACGCCACCGGGCCGGCCGAAGTGTTCTATGCGGTGACCAACGCGGGCTCGCCGGTCGCGCCGCCGATCGTCTACATCGCGCCGAAACTCACGGCGACCGTGTTGCTGCGCTTCGTCTACGTGCCGACGCTGCCGGCGACCATGGACATGGAGACGATGAATCCGATTCCCGGCGAGTCGGATCAGGCGCTCATGGCCTGGATCGCGTCGTTCGCGCTCGGCAAACAAAACGGCGAGAGCGGCGCGTTCGTGCCCGACACGACCTGGCTCGCCGTCTACTCGACGGAGAAACAAGCGATCCTCACCATCAGTGAACCGCGTCAGGAACAGCAACCTGCCGTGATGGAGGGTGTATTCGACGAGTTGTTCGGCGGCGGCCTCTCGGGCGACGGGTGCTGACATGGGCGAGATGAAGGTCTACGGGATCGGCAAGCTGGGCGTGAACGTGGATAGCGATCCGTGGTCGATCGACGATCAGGAATGCGTCAAGCTGCAAAACGCGCTCAACAATCCGCTCGGCGTCCTGGTGAACCGGCCGGGGTTTGCGCCCGTCAATCTGGAGGCGGCGCCGGGGGCGATCCTGGGCGGCGTCGGCGTGCCCGCGCTGGCCGGCAGTTCGGGCGGCGAAGGCGGCGGCACGCGGCTGATGTACATCGGCCGCGGACCGCTGAGCGAATAGTATGCCGGCGATTTCCCCCTCGCCGATCCTGCTGAACTACATCATCTACACGACGAATACCGCGCTCGCGGCGGCGTGGATGGCGGCGAATCCCTCGGGCGTGCTGGCCGGTCCGGATCGCCTCGCGGCTTCGCAAGGGCTCACGGTCAACTACGCGGCGACCGCGCTCCCCGATCCTTCGGGCTGTTGGTTCTTTCCGGCGAACGATGGCGGCATTTTCTTTCCCGGCGATTTCGTTCACTTCGACAAAACCGTCGACTCCGGCTTCGTCGATCCGAACGATCTCAAAACGGACTACACGACCAATTGGGATCCCATCGAATACAAGTGGTGGGGCATCATCCTGCCGTACTACTTCACCGCGCCAGCCGGGGGCAGCTCGCTCCTGGCGCGTCGCTGGGCGTGCGGCTTCGAGTTGGGCGGCACGGGCAATGCGGGCCTCAACAACCTGAATAGTGCGTGCGGGCCGGCCGGCTCGCGGACGACGGACGGCTTCGGCTATACCGCGACACCAGGCGGCGGCGGCGACTTGGGGAAAACGACGACGCCGGTCGGCTCGGGGTTGCTGAATTCGTTCTGTTCGTGGGAACGGTTCTATTTCCGCCCGTGGGTGCTGCCGAATCAAGGGGAGTTGGCGATCTGGAGCGCCAACGACTCGCTCGAAGGGGTGACCGCCTGTTTTCTCGCGATCAACACGGCCGGCCAGCTCGTGTTCCGCAATTGGGGGAATTCCGGATCGCCGGGGACCGTCCTCGGGACCTCCGCGGCGCTCACCCTCGGCGCGTGGGTGAAGCTCGATCTCGTCGTCGCGTGGGCGCAGACCGGGCCGACCGCCGGGGTCATGAGTCTGATGATCAACGGGGTACTCGCGTTCAGCGGCTCGCAAGCCGGCGGGACCAGCGGGCTCGGCACGACGAACGCGAAACACACGCTGTCGACGATCGGCCCCGCGCAAACGGTCCCGGTCGGCGGGCTCAGTCCGACGAATCAGTACCGCTACGATGTCGACGACTGGATCAACGTCGCGATGGCGACGCCGTCGCTCCCGGCCACCGTCGATGTGCTGAACGGCACGCACATCCGCCTGGTGAACGTCGCGGGCATCGCGGCGGCCGGCGCCTGGACGGGTGACTATCGCGGGCTCGCCGGCAACACGCCCGGCATCACGCCGCCGAACCAAATCGCGGCGACCACGGCGAGCACGCAAATCATCTTCAACACGGACTACGTGAATCTGCCGCAATTGGGCATCGCGTCGATCCTCGTGCATTGCTGGCCGTCGACGTGGCCCGGCGGCCCGGCCATCGTCGGGTACCGCCTCAACGGCGGCGCGATCATCAAAAACACGAACGTCGGCCAGGCCGGCGCCGTGAACAATTGGAGCGGCCAGATTTTTCAGGCCGGCGCGACGCCGGTCACCGACGTGACGACGCTCGACATCTCGCTCGATAAAGACGCGAGCGCGTCCTCGATGGGCATCGCCGCCCTGTTCGCGGCCGTGGAGTGGATCGGCGTGTTCGGTCCGGAGGATGTGCCCGCCGGCAGTACGCCAGTGAAGACGCCCGTCCGCGCGGGCCTCCACAACGCGCCGTACCCGGAGATCGACGCCGTCACGTTCCCGTTGCAGTCGATGGCCTGGGCGTCGGCGCGGAGCGGGACCTATGTCGGCAACGGCACCGGCCAGGACATCCCGGTCGGCGTGCCGTTTCACTGGCTGTGGATTCGCGTCGTCGGGACGACCAATTCGGATTACTGGTGGTCGTCACAATTCGCGCACCATAACGCGCTCGGCGGCGGGTTCTCCGGGATCGATAGTCGGCTCCCGGTCGTGTCCCCGCCGAGTGGCGCCGCCACGGTGTTTCGCGTCAGCGGCAGCAATGCGGCGACCAACCAGGTCGGCGTCACCTACGCGTGGGTCGCGTTCTCGGATCCGTCCAGTCGGTTCCTGCTGAATGGCGCCGTCGCCTGGACCCCGGCGACGGCGAGCGTGGCGAATCCGCTGCAAGATCCCGCGTTCACCCCGACGTGCGTCTTCACCGCGCAAGAGGATCTGTCCTCGGGGATCGCCGGCTTCTTCTACAAAGGGCCGGGGAATGCGACCGACACGGCCAATCCGCTGACCGGCGCGGACGTGGCGGCCGTCATGACGTTCGGCGCCGGGACGCTCACCACGAAAGCCGCCGCGCATTACCGCACGCCGCAGATGGCGTACGCGGCGTGGCGCACGGTCGATGCGACGGGCGCCTCGGGGCTGATCGATTGCGTGAGCTACACGGGGGACGGGCTCTCCTCGCGCAACATCGCCGTCAACCTCGGCGGCAATTCGCCGCTGTTCGCGTTCGGCATCGCGCACACGCTCGGTTCGTACTTCCGCGATCCGGCGCACACCGGGCTCGACTCCAACGCGGTGACCGGCGGCATCGTCACCACGGCGATCATCGGCGGCGGCCTCAACTACGTGACGGTCGGCGCGCTCCTGAACGTCCTCGGCCGGACGTACGACATCTTCGTGATCGCCGGCGCGGGGTTCGCCGGGAGTTGGACGCCGAATCTCGATGGCGGCGGCAATCCGGTGACGCCGCCGTGGCTGGCTCCGGCGCCGCCGCTGGGCGGGACCACGCCGCCCGTCCTGCCGCCCATCATTCCGCCGGTACCGCCGCCGCCGCATGGCTGGTGGCAGTCGGATGCCGGGTTCCGCGGCGACGTGGTCGCCATCGGCGATGCGCGGCCGGCGAATCCGCGATCGTGGAAAGACTTTGTCGGCTTCGCCGCGGGCTCGGCGGCCATGCTCGGCGGCTCGCCAGGCATCGCGGCGATCGTCCGCAACCACATGATCTACGCCGCGTCCAACTACGTGGTCGGGACCGACGCGCCGCCGATTCATATCTTCGACGGGTCCTACGATCGCCAACTCGCCACGCTGCCGCCGTCAGGCGCCGGGCCGGCGCACGGGGTCGTCTCGATCCTCGTGGCCAACGGGACGATCTACGTGGCGACGTGGGACAGCGGGACCGACTCGACGACCTGGCTCGGGCGCGTCTTCTCGCTCGACATCGACTCGGCGACGCTCACGCCGATCGGCGATGTGTTCCCGGTCGGCCATCTCCCGTACGCGCTCGCCTCCCTCAACAGTCAATTGTGGTGTGGCACGCACCGGCAGACTGCCGCCGCGCCGGGCAAAATCTTTTCGATTCGTCCGGGGATCGATGCGACGTGGACCGAGGATCACGATCTCACCGCGGAGAGTCTCGGCGGCGTCGCGGCACTCGCCGCATTCCAAGGGGCGCTCTACGTCGGCGCGACGGCGCCGGCCGCCACGTTCGGCCAGGTGCTCGCGCGGGCGGCTGATGGGACCTACAGCGTCGTCGACACGGGGACGGGCGGCGCGGCCACCGCGAACAACGGCTATCTGGCCTTCGGCCTGTTCCTCGATGCGCTCTACGCGGCGTACTGGAACAACGACACGCCGGCCATTGCGAAGGTCCGCCGATCGGCAGATGGCGTCACCTGGACGACAGCGTACAGCGGCGCCGCGGGCACGCTCCGGCCGTTCCTCGCGCTCCCCGTCGATGCCGGGATGCTCTATGCGATCGGCGGCGGCCTCGGGCTGACCGCGGCGATCGTCGGCACGTTCGACGGCGTCGCCTGGCTCAATCTCACCCCGCAATTGCCGGAGACGGATCGGACCGCGCTCCCGGCGGTCGCCGTGGTGGTGCTCTGATGTCCCTGACCCTGGTGCAAGCCGGCGCGACGTTGCAGTTCGTCGACGAGGCCGGCGTTCTGACGCCCGTGCCGTTGCCGACCGGCATCACGCTCCGCACGGATGTGCCGCCACGCTGGGAGGTGTACGGGCATTACGTGATCCTCGTCAACACGCCGAATCGGCCGATCACGATCGATGCGTCCGGCACCGTGCGCCCCCTGACGCCCTTGGCGCCCAGCCTCGCGCCCGTGCTCTCGGGGGTCCCCACGGGCACCCTGAGCGGCACGTACAACCACGGGCGCTACACGTTCCTCATTCGCGCCGACGACGGCACCATCATCGCGGAAAGCGACTACTCGCCGGCTTCGAGTGCCGACGTGACGATCTCGACCGAAGATCTCCAGTACGCGGGCATCGACGTGTCGACGGAAGGGTCGGTCAATGCGCGACGCGCCTATCGCGTGACGGACGGCGGCTCGACGCTCTTTCAGTGGATCGATCTCGACGGCAACGTGCTCACGTCGGTGCAGGACGATTTGCCCGATGCGGCGCTGAGTCTCCTGGCCGCCTCTCCGGCGCTCGGTGCGCCGCCGCGGCTGACGTTGATCGCCGAAATCCGCGACCGGCTGTTCGGCGTCGGCGATCTGGACGTGGACACCGTGCGCTACACCGAGACGGGCCTGATGTACGCGTGGCCGGCGCTCAACGCGCTGGCCATTCCGCGCACCGGCTCCGATCTGGTCGGCGTGACGGCGTTCCTGATGCGGCGGGAAGCGCTCGGCGTCGGCCGCCTCAATCGGCTCCTGGCGATCGTCGGCAGCGGCGAGGAGTCGGCGGACCAGAGTACGCTGATCGATTTCCGCGTGATCATCATGAGTGATCAGTGCGGCGTGCTCTCGCAGGAAAGCGTCGTCGTCTATCGCGACAAGGCATATTTCTTGTGGCACGACGGCGTCTATCAGTGGGACGACTCCGGCATCGTCTGCCTCACCGATGGCATCGGCGGCCGGGGCCGCGTGCGCTCCTGGTTCACCACGCCGGATTATTTCGACGCCTCGCGCTTCTCGCGGGCCTTCGCGCAAATGGACACGACGCGCGCCAAGTACCGCCTGTTCCTGTGGGATCCGGCCGGCGTGCTGCATTTCATCGAATTCGATATCAAACAAAGCACCTGGGACGGTCCCCACCGGATCGACGCGTTCACGGCGACGAGCGCGTTTCTCCGCACGCTCGACAATGTGCCGGTCCCCACGGTCGGCGGCGGCGATGGCGGGATCTACGATCAAGGCGTGCGGCCCACGGCGGCCGACGTGGCGATCAGCGGCCAGCGCTACGGGATCGACTACAACGTCGACAGCAAGTTCTATCCGGGCTCCAGTCCGGATCGCGAACAGTACTTCGGCCAACTCTCGATGCTCGGCGCCGTCCAGGCCGCCGGCACGCTGACGATCACGCCGAAAGTCGGTTACCTCGATGCGCCCGCGCAAGCGCCGATCGCGTACGACATGCACCGCGGTCGACAGCGGCTCCGCCGGCTCGGCTTCGGCAAGCTGGCGCAGCTCAATCTCCGCCATACGAAGGTCGACGAACCCGTCGCGCTGTTCGGGTTCGAGATCGACGATGTCCACGAAGGGGGCCGGCGATGAAACGGCCCCAGCCGTACCGCCTGGCGTTCGCGCCGAGCAAGTCGCTCGACGCGGAGGTGAATGCCGTCCTCGCCCGGCAGTTCCAAAACGCCGATCAGATGTTCGAGATCCTGTTTCGGGATTTCGGGAGCGGCGCCGCGACCAAGGCGTACGTCGACGCGGCGATTGCGAATCGCGCGTTTGTCTTCAACTACACGTACAACGACACGCCAACCGAACCGCCGGTCGGCACCCAAATCCGCTTCGACGCGGCCTATCCGTACACGACGGTGACGAAGATCTGGCTCCGCGACGTGACGATCGACGGCATCGATCTCCGCACGGTGCTCCTCTTGGCGCCGAGCGGGTCGACGCTCTACATCCAGCTCGCCGCCGACCACGCGCGGTTCGCGCGGTTCCTCTCGACGGGCGTGGCCGTGGCCAAGCCGGGGTACGTGGAAATCCCGGTGAGCTGGGTCGCCGACGACGGGACCGCGTTACCCGAGCAACCCGTCCATGTGATTAAGGTGTGAATTATGGCTGGAGGCGTGGGCGTTCCAACTCCGTGGTGGCAACTGGACGGACCGATCGGGCGGTCGCCGGCCGCGGCCGTGGCGAATCTCGACGCATCGGCGCCGCCCGGGTACACGTACGACCGCGTCGCGATGAAGTACGTCCCGATCGTCGGCTCGGCGACCGATGCGCTGGCGCAACGCGCTCGCGGCCAGGGGATCGAGGATTCGTTGCTGGGGAGCTTCGGCGCCACCGCCAGCGGCGCCGCCGGGGGCGCGACGGGCGCGACGGGCGGGGGCGGGGTCCCCACCGTGCCGTACAACACCAGCACGCTCCCCAACGTGTCCTTTCCCGGCACCTTCGGCGCCGTGGCCGGTGCGCCTGGTGCGGCGACGGGGACCGCGCTTCCGACTGAGCGGATCGCGGTCCCCGACACGTCGGCCGCGATGGCGGCCGTCTTCAACCGCGCGAAAGATCAGGTCGGCAAAACGACGAGCGGCAGTCTCACGGCGCTCCGGAGTCAGCTCGCGGCCCGCGGGCTCCTGGGCGGCGGCGTCGAAGGCGGCGCCACGGCGCGGACGATCACCGCCGGGGCCGGTCAACTCGACGACACGACCCGCGAGCAAGCGATCCAGGAGGGACAACGGCAAAACGATTTCGCCAAACTCGGCTACCAAGGCGCCATCGAACAGCGCGGCCAGGACATCACCACGTCGGAAGGCGCGGCGAATCGGGCGCTCGATGCGGCGAAGACGGCGTACTCCGGCGGGATCACGCAACGCGGGCAAGACGTGACATCGGCCGGGACACAGTTCCAGGGCGGCGTCACGATGCGCGGCCAGGACATCACCGATAAGAACGCCGCGGCCGATCGCGCGGTCGGCGTGCGCGGCCAAAACCTCGGGGCGCTCTCGACGCTCCTCACGAAGCTGTACTGACATGCCACGCCAGGTGAAGCCCGCGGATGTCGCCGGTGGCCGGCAAGGGCTGGATAGCTACTTGACCGACGCGACGACGAAAGACGAGTTGTTCTCCCGCTGGGACCGCGCCGTGACCGATCGGCGCTCGACCCAACAGGCGGACCAATTCGCCAGTCCGAACCCGGCGCAGCAAGGGTATTTCAACACGTTCAACAACATGCAGGAGGACGCGGCGACCGGCCCGACCGGCTACAACCGCCAATGGGTCCCGCTCCTCGAATCGCTCAAAGGGAAACGCGTCAACCTGGCCGGCTCCGGCTTGCCGACCGAGACGTACGCGGATCCGACGCAGAGCGGCACGCTCACGCGCCAGAGCGACGGGGATCTGGCGACGCTGCGATCGCGGGCGCGACCGATGCCGGAAGGCCACGAGGCGTTTCTGCACCGGCTGTACGGCAGCGATCCGCCGGACCTGGAGCCGCCCGCCCTGCCGGCCGCCGCGGCGAAGCCGTCAACCCTGTTGCCCCAGCAACCGCCGCTCGGCGCTGTCGCGGCGCTCGCGCGGCAACTGCGCATGACATGACTAGTACCGCGATCCTCCGCGCGAAGCTGCGGCCGGCGAATCTGATCGATCTCGTCCAGCATCCCGACGAGCGCCGCGGGATTGAGGACAGCTATGCCCGCACGGGCGACGGCCGGTCGATGGACGATTTTCTGCGCGACCATGTGTCGCTCTACAACCCCGGCGCCGGGAATGCCCCGGAGAACGATCCGCGCCACGCGGGGATTTTCTTCTACGGCGATACGCTCTCGCGGCTGAACGGGGCGATTGGGGCGCTCACCCGGCGCGTCACGCCATGACCAGGGAGAGAGAGAAGGAACACCATGCCGACACCGGCTGAAGCCGCCCAAATTCTCCGCCAGCATTTCGGGATGGTTACCGATCCCGCTGATCCGAATGTCTCGGTCGGCGATCCGAGCGGCGCCATCGCGCTCGGCGGCACGCGCTACACCGAACAACAGGATTTGGAAGATCGGCTCGTCAACGACGCGTCGGCCGCGGCGATGCCGCCGATGGAGGGATTCGTCCCCGGCGAACCGGGCCGCCGCTATCTGACGCGCGGCATGGCGCCGGCCAATCTGATCGCCGACAAGCTGCGACTCGGCGAGATCTACCGCGAGGCCGCGGCCGATCCCTTCACCGGCGACGCGGAGACGGCGCGCGTCGGCGGCGTGCAACACGCGCTCGACACCGCGGCGCAAATCCAGCGGCCGGAGATCGGCGACGCGGCGAAAACGATCGCGACGCGCAACGCCTTCGCCGACTACATGAAATCGAAGGGCATGAAGATGGGCGAGTACGAGGCTGCCAGCTCGCCGGCCGCCCAAGCCGCCGCGATGGTCCCGATCAACGCCAACGCGAGCGACACCGCGGAAGGGATCAAAGACAAGGCGCTGGGCCGCGAACAGCAATTGCGGATGTCGCCGCAGTTGGTCCCCGGCCAGATGCCGGACGATGCGGCCGGCGGCGGTATGGGCGGGTTCACGCTCCCGCCGAATTTCAAACCGCTCAACGCGCAGTCGTCGAACGCGATCGAGTCGATGGCGAAGGCGGCGCCGATGGTCGGCGATCTCGAACGGATGCTGGATCCGAATGCCGACCAGATTCCGAACAAGATCGGCCAGTCGGCGAAATGGGCGCTGTACAACATGGGCATCTCGCCGAGCACGCTCGGCGACGAGAAGGCGCAAGCGCGTCTCCAACTCTCCTCCCTGATCAAGATCGTCGGCTCGGCGCCGTACATGACCGGCTCCCGCAATTACAAGTACCTCCAGGACGTGCAGAAACATCTGACCGATCCCTCGGCGACCGACAAATTTCTCCTCTCGCAAATTGCCGAACTGAAAAAACGGTGGCCGGAAATTCAGAAGGCCATCATTCAGACGCACATCCAACCGGGCACGCCGCTCAATTTCGGCGACAGCGATCCGTGGGCGGCGCCGCCGACGCCGGATGAAATGAAACGGTGATTTATGCCTCCGCAGATCCGACCGACGCGCGTCGATCCCGCGACCGGCGAAAAACGCGAATGGAACGGCTCGACGTGGGTCCTCCCGGCCGGCGAAGCGACCGGCGGCGGGCCGTCGATGCCGATGCTCAACCTGCCGCCAGGGCCGCACAATCCGGATGACCCGAACAGCGGCGCCCGGAATAGCGAGATCCTGAAGCAATTCCTGACGCTGGCGGGTGGCGCGGCCGGCGGCCTGGTGCTCGGCCCGCCGGGCGCCCTGCTCGGCGGCGCGGCCGGTCGCGCGCTCGGCCATGCACCCGAGGCGGCCTTGCGCATGCCCACCGACAGCACGTTTGTCGGCGACGCCGCATTCGGCGCGGGCGAGGGGCTCACCAACGAGCTACTCCCGAAGTTTGCCGGACGGATTATCGGCGCCGGGGGCACCGGCCTGAAAACGCTGGGCCGGATGGCGTTCGACAATCCGGAATGGAGTCCCTGGCTCCGGGCGCGCGTCGCCGCGATGCGGGGGGCCGGGGCGGGGTATGTGGGCGGCCCCGCCGTGGGGACCGTGGCGTCGATGGGGCCGATGGTCGCCTCCGAGGCCGGCAAGCGGCTGGAGACGACCGGCGCCAAGATGGGGACCGGCACGCTCTCCGAACGCCTGGGGAGCGGCCTGGAGGCGCTCAAAGCCCGCCTGTGGGGCGAACCGGCCCTGACCCATGCCGACGCCCTGGCGGGCGGCGCGGAGCGCTACGCGGGCGCCAAACGGGCCGGCGCGCTCCAGGATGCCGCGGCCGAGCGCGGCAGCGGCGTGTCCAGCTTCCGCGAGTACACCCCCGACATCCCGGTCACGCCGCGGCCGGTGACCCCGGCGACGGACATCTACGGCGATCCGGCCGGGCTGGAGAGGCGGACGCAGCTCTACCACACGTCCGTCGACGCGGGCATGGAGCCGAGCACGGCGTCGCAGATCATCCTCGGCGAGCCGCGGCCGGCCGGCAGCGCCACCTGGGGACCGGATCCGAGCATGGAGGCGCTGACCCGGAAAGTGACGCCGCGGCCGGTCACGGACCGGCGAGCGGCGGAGTTGGTCAACACGTTCGGCGGCACGGGCGGCAAGCCGGCGGCGGCACCCACCGCCCGCTACGGCTTTGAGTGGCCGGACGTGGGGACGCAGTATCACGTCCAAGGGGGACCGTTCGATCGCTCGACGGTCGGGGCCGGGCGCCTCCGCGAGTTGGGGATCGACGTGCCCGCGACGCCGGACCTCGGCGCGATCGATGTCGGCGTCTCGAACAACACGCTCGATGCGCTCAACCGTCGCATCAACACCGGCGAGCTGCCGCAAAGCGCGTTCCTGGATTCGTTGCGCGGCACGACGGCCCCAGCGGCGGCGGCCGTGACGCCCGCCGTGCCCGAGGCCGCGCGGACCGCCCGCGGCGTGGCCGAGAAACTCAAACCGATCGGCAACGCGAACGATTTGCAACCCGGCGATTTCATGGACGCGTTGCGCCGAAGCCTCGGCCTCAAAAACGACTAACCCAGAGGAGCGCCAGCATGTGGTACCGCTTTCTGATCACCGACCCCGTTCCCCAGCTTCACGCGTGTTCATTGCAGCCGTCCGTCCGCGCACCCGGCCGTCAGGTCTGCATTTCCGAAAACGGGCTTGCGCTCGTCGTCGAACCCGGCGGCACCATCCGCGATCTCCGCCCCGGTGAGGAATGGGATTCGCCGTGGTGCTGGGCCGATTTGTGCGGCGACCTGTTGATCTATCGCCCCGAGCCGAACGGCCCGACGATCGTCGCGTTCCGCATGGCGGAGATCGGATCGGGATCGTGAACGCCGGGTCGGTCGTCTTGCTCGGCGGCCGGTCGACGACGCCGAGCGGCGGCGGGCTCGGGCCGATGTGGGATCCCATCCCGCGGAACCCGTTCGGCCCGTACCCGCCGCCCGTCGACTACAAAACCGTGCTGCCGTTCACGCCGCCGGCCGGCCGCGTGCTCGATTTCTACCGCGGGCAGTTTTGCGGCTTGCGGATCCCCGGCGCGCCCGTCGTCCCTGGCAGCAACGCCGCGAATCCCTCGTGCATCATGGCGGCACTCCTCGACAACTACCCGGAGGACGTGCAGGAGCAATTTCTCGAAAGCTACGCGTTCGCCGGCAACACGCATCTCCAACGATCGCTCGGGCACGCGCTCGGCTACGGCCACACGATCGACGCGTACATCGCGCTCAGCAAGAAAGTGCGCAGTCAGTACGGCTTGTTCTGTGACCACTGGCTGATCGCGAACGAATTCCCCGGCTTTCAATTCAATCAAGACGCGTCGTTCTGGGGACCGAAGCTCGATCCCTACATCGAGAGATTGCTCGGCGCCGGCGTGGTCGACCTGGCCTGTCCGTCCTGGCAAATGGATCAGGTGATGAACATGGCGCCGGGCAACGCGACGATTTCGATCATCGCGTACGTGGCGAAGAAACTGCCGCCGTCGATCCCGCTCTACACGCACTGGATGAACGAAGCGCTGGCCTGGTGGAAAAAGGTCGGCACGAATCCGAACGGCTCGGACATCGGCGAAGTGTGGGTCGATCCGCAGTACTGGCCGAACGGGATCGAAGTCCACGATCGGTTCTCGTGGTGGTACGCGATGCAGCCGTACCTGACCGGCGGCCATCATCAGGGCAACACGCGGATGCTCTGCAAGGAATATCAGGATCGGCTCTGTGACACGCTCGACTTCTTCGGCGACGAGCACGGCCGCGACACCGGCAAGGGCGACATGGGGCAATCGATCCGGACCGGCACGCCGCGGCCGTTCGCGCTGACCGTGTTCGAGGATTCGGCGCAAGATCAATTCGACGACGTGCCGAGTAATCCGTACGCGATCAGCGAAGTCGAAGGGGACCAGCGCGGGTACATCCTGATGTGTACGACATCGCCGTGGGGCCACATGCGCGGCTATGGCAACGGCGCCCGCCGGCCAGAGGGGACGGCACTCTAAAAATGTTTCTGATCTTCGCCCAAACGCTCCAGCCGGCGGCCGAGGGGGCGGCGCCGATCGTCGTGGCCGTCCCGCTCTACTCGCCGCTGATGATCACGCTGATCGGCGGCCTGATCGTGACCGTCATCGGCGCCACCGTGAGCGGGATCGTCGCCGTGATCACGGCGCTCCGCGTGACGGCGGTCAAGGGGGTGCAGGACATCATCACGCCCGCGATCCTGGATGTGGCCAAAGACACCGCCACGATCAAAGGCCACGTCAACAGCGAACGGACGGCCGCCGAAGGCCGCGAGGCGTCGCTCCGGCGCGAAAACGAATTGCTCCGCGAGATGCTCGCCGACAAAAAAGTGACGGCGCAACTCCTCGCGCAAGCCGTGGCCACGGCCGCGAGCGCCGCGGCCGGCGCCAACTCGACGACGACGACGGCGGCGCCGATCGTCGTGGCCGTGCCCGTCCCGGCCGAGCGGCGGGAACAGAACGAACGCGCGGGCGACGCCGCGCCGGTGAAAGGTGGAAGTTATGAACGATCCCCTCATGACGCGAGTAAGCTAGAGGGGTGAGGTACCCCCGTGGGACTATGCAACGCGTACGAGAAATGGGAGCTACACCGAGAACCGCGCCGGCCGCCCGGTGACTCGCCGGGCGACGTGGCCCAACTGGTCACGATGGATCACTATCTGACCTTGACCGCGGCCGAGCGGGAAGCTCGCCGCGCCGCCTACCGCCTCTACGCCGCCGGCCGCCTCGCGTTTCGTCTCCCTGTCGATCAGTTCTAGCGCGCTCAGCTCTCAATCGGGCAGGGTGTAATCCCGCCGCACTGGAGACAGATCTTCGGCGCGTCGACCGCGCGCCGCGGATTGAAGACGATCGCCGCCTGGCACTCCGAACAGGCCGCGACGGCGCCGCCCGCCGGGACGCGCTGACCGGGATAGTCGGCCACGCGCCGGCAGATCCAGACATCCGGCGTCCGCGGCGCCGTCGTGCCGATCGCCGCCAGCTTGCCGCCGGGCGTCCGTTCGTAGAACTGGCCGCCGAACACATCCGGTTCGTGGCCCGCCAGCGTGCGCGCCGCGGCCTCGTCGCACTCCCGCCGCCCGCACGTCAGATGTCCGTCCCGCGCGGGCCATCCACACGCACACCGCGGCCAACCTGGTGGGTACGCCATTCATTCAACCTTGCGGATTCGGGGTGAGGGTTTTCAGACACTCGGTTTCGACGACGGCGATCAGCCGCATCGGCCGATTGACCGCCGTCGCGATCAACTGGATCTGATTCAGGACGAACGGCGACAGCGCGAGGCGCTCCGTCGCGAAGACGGCTGAGGCCGCGCCGATCGGCGTCATGATCAGTTTGATCCCTTCGCCTTGGTGGTGTTCGTCTTCGCCGACCCACGCGTACAGCTTCATATCCCGAGCACCTTGCCGCCGCCGCCGCAGATCGGGCAACAACTCATGTCCGGCAAATTTCCAGAACCGTCGCAGTTGGCGCACGGCTTCAGTGCTCGCACGTCGCGTTGCTGGATCTCCGCCATCGACGCCATTGAGAGGCCGCCGGCCTCGCGCAAGAGCCGCGCGATCGATCGCATTTGCTCCGCGCCATAGCCGACCGCGAGCGGCTCCAGGTGTTCGGCGGAGGCCTCCAGCATCCCGGACGCCGCGGCCAGGACCGATTTCGTCATCCGAATCCGGCCGCACGCCGCCATCAGCATCCCGAAATGCAGGTACAGAAAGCCGCGGGGCGTGCGGTCGGCGCGGGCACGATTGCCGTAGTACTCGTGGATCATCTCGACGGCGGCGTCAATCGACCCGGCGGCGGCGATGGCGCCGAGTGCCATCCGATCTTCCGGCCGCAACGTGTCCGCGCGTAGCAACTCGGCCAGCTCGCGTTGCGCTTGGGCGTCCTGTTCAGGTGTGTTCATGGATGTGGCTTTTCTCGGTGGCTCGCGTGCTCCCGGTTCGGATCGCGGTCGGAGAAGAGAAACGTGATCGTCTGAAACTCGCGCGTCACGCCATCGGCGCATTGGATCCGGCCGGCCTCGCGGATCTCGCCACTGTGAACGGAAAATTTGTCGCCGTCGACGTGCGGCAGATTCGGCAATAAGTGTTCTTTGATCATCGCGGCGCGGCGCCGATACTTTTCCGCATACAACACGATCTCGCGCTTAGCCATTGGTCACCACAAAATTGCCGACTGACGGCCAGCCGAACGCACCGCACTGCAAACAAGTGTGCCGTTCGACCGTCTCGGCGATCTCCGTACTCCCGCATCGTGGACAGCGAAAGCGCTTCCGGCAGAGCGCCGCGTACTCCGGCCGCCACGGGCCGTAGTGTCCGCTCGCCCGGTTCTCGGCGAGTAGTTCTCGCATCGTGTACACCGTCGTTTCCTGCACGCGGTAGTGTGCGTAGTACTCGGCCTTGTCGACGGCGAATTCGATCCGCCGGCCGTCCGCCAGGATCCCGGCGTCCCAACAGAGATCGCCGTCCTCGACCCACGCGTGAACCGCTCGATCGCCCGGCTGGGTATCGCTGGCGCCGGCCGGCTGATCCGCTGGCACGAGGACGATCCCATGCACGACACGCAACGTCGTGTCGACGCTCGGATGCTTTGCCCTGGCGCGCCGCTCGCAGAATTCGACGGCATCGTCAAAGCAGTGGTGCGTCGGATAGACGTACTCATGTAAAAAAGACATGGCACGCCCCGCAGTACCGCTCCGCCAGGTCGGTCGGATTGAAGCTGATCCGGTGGCAGCTCGGACAGACGAACAGCTCCGTAAAGTGCAGCGTCGGGATCTCCGCCGCGATCAGGCCGTGCAACGCGATGTAGTGCCGGTCGACGTACCACGCGCGGCCGTCGACGAGGACCGGCACGTACCGCGAGCCGACCAGCGCGATCATCCGCTCGACCATCGCGCGGATCTCCGGCGTCGGATAGTGCAACGGTTGGCCGCACGCGCAGAGATCCTCAGACATCATTCTCAGCAACTCCGAACCAATTGCACGAACAGAATGCCCGCGATCACGACGAGGATCGCGATCACGGCGTCAAGCTGTTCGTGCAAACGGTACTCGCTCACCGCCGCCGCCTGGAGAAATCGCCCGGCCGGTGTTTGGCGGCGCCGCGGGCGGGTCGCTTCCGCGGCGGCGTGGGCGCCGGCAAGGCCGTCAACTCGGCGAGTCGCTTGGACCGCTCGACCCGCGTCGACTTGTCCCAATGGTTCGTATCGATGTGCGCCATGGGGGCAAAGTACTCCTCCGCCTCCTCCGCCGTGACGACCCAGCAGAGAAGGCCAGCCGGCGAATGGATACAGACGACCGAACGCTTATTCAACGTCCCGAGCGCGCCGGTCACCGGCATCAGATGGGAGTCCCATAGCCGCGCCAGGACGCCGATCAGTTCGTTGCGCTCGGCATAGGCGCGGGACCGATGCCGGCGGGCCGCCTCCATGCGGCCCGTGGCGGTTGACGGTGCTGGATTAGGCATTGGCCCCGCGTCTCTTGGAGGCCTTCTGCTTGGCCCAGCGGGCCTTTTGTGCCGCGGAGATGGCCGCCCGCGCTTTGCGCGACATCTTGCGGCGCCGCCGCGGCATGGCCGGCGGCGCGTCGAACACCGATCCCGCCGTCGTCGGCGGCGCCGCCGCGGCCGGCTTGTGGCCGTTGCCGCTCGCGCCGTTGCCGTTCATCGGGATCTTGAGCAATTGCGGCGGCGTCGGACTGGCGAACAACTCCGGCCAGCCCCGATGATAGGTGGCGAGCTGTTGCTCGATCGCGTGGATCCGCTGAGAGACGCCAGCCGCCGCCAGTTCGTGTAGCTCCTCGTTCGTCATCGTCATCGTGTTAATCCCTTGTTGGTGAAGATGGTTTACGCGTTGTCCCCGTCCCCGCTGTCGGCGCTCAGTGCTTCCGCGCTGGCGCTTTGACCCAGTCCTCGATCAAGCTGGTTACCAGATCCTTGAGCGTGATCCCTTCGGCCGCGGCCTTGCTCTTGACCCGTTTCCACAAGCTGTCGTCGATCTCCCGCAGAATAAAACTCGCCATTAGTCCGCCGCTCCTTTGTTGTGTCCGAGTCGATTTTTCCGAATGGCGCGGATTAGCTCGGTCACCATCGGCCGCCGCCGAGTGAGATCCGACCAATCGGGCGACCGCTCCCACAGGCGATCGGCCGTCGCCTCAATCGCGATCCGGGCGCCGTCTCCATTGGTGTAGGCGCGCGATGTCGTCCCGGCCGGCCAGGGGAACAACTCCGCGGGCGCCGCCGCGATCTGCTGTTCCAGCCGGCGGAATTGTTGAAAGTCGAGATCCATCAATAGCGCGTGTGCTGGCACATGGATCATCAGGTGGCCACACCACCCATTGAGGACCGGCACCCGACTGATCGTCATGACGTGGCCGCCCCTCGCGATAGCCGTCACGTCATCGGCGCCGCGGGCTCTCGCCTCGACGAAGGCCCGATTCGCGATCTCGACCAGCACCGGGAACGGCCGCGCGTCGATGTCGAAGGCCTCCAGGACACCACACCCGACCGCGGTCGCCGCGATGCACCGATTGGGCACGCGCGTACCGGCCGCGATGATGGCCGGCGCGAATTCCCGCAACCGATCGATTACCTTCGATTCGGTCATGCGTGCGCCGCCTGTTTCTCGGCCGCGGTCGGTTCCTTGCCACGTCCCCAGCTCCAGCCACAATCGCCGCAGTAGTGGCGGCCGGTGTGGTCGTAGTCGCGCGTGCAGCGGCAACGGCAGATCGATTTCCGCCTGGGCTCCTCGCGGCACATCTCTCGCGGGGGAATGTCGGCGGGCTCGTCTTGGTGCGCAATGCACCACTCGCCGGGATTCGAGCGCTGGAGTGCTTGGCAGTACCCGCACATGGCGCGGTTCCGTTCGAGAATACTCATTGCGGTTCCACGTCGCGATGCCTGGTGTAGCCGCCCCGACGACGTGCCGGCCGTGCGGGCGGCGTCTGGCGTGCGGGCCGATCGGCCGGCCGCGGCGTCGCTTGGCGCGCCGCTGGGGCCGTATCATCGGCAAGCAGGATAATCAACATCATCAATTCATGCAAATGCACTTCTGTTACCTCGATGTCCCGCGGTTCACGAGAGATCCTCTGTTCGCAATTTGACGGGTTGTCCCGCCAACGTGATCACCCACAACGCGCGGGCGAACCGCGTCGGGAAACTCTTGGTTTCATGCCGGCCGGACGGATAGATCAAGTGCAGGAGGAACATCAGCCGATCTCCTGTTTCTGTTCCTGTTCGAGCCGCACGCGGCACGATGGGCAAATGCCGTGCGACGCGTGCGTCGCCGTGGTGCGATCGAAATCCGGGCACCAGGCGCAGACCATGACGGGTACCGGGACGGGCTCGGAGTCGGTTTTGCGGGCGATGAGCGCTTCAGGCGTCGGGATCACGCGCTCACCGCCTTGACTTCGTAGCAGGGTTGCCAGCCATCCAGGGCGGCGATCTCGGACGGCCGCACCATGTAGCGCTCGGTGTTCTCGGGCGTCACTTGCCAATCGATCGTGACGGCGCGGCGATACCAGCCGCCAGCCAGACGCGAGGCCACGGCGAACGCGGCGTCGAGATCGTCGGCGCGATGCGCGGCGAGTTGGTCCGGCGTCCAGGTGTCCGGCGTGTAGGGGATGGCGGCACGCAGTTGGACAGCCGTCACGGCCGCGCGGCGGCCTGAAACCCAATAGAGCGGCGTGCCGTCCGATGTCTGGTGCGTGATGCGCTCGATCGTGCCCGTGTTGGTGACGACTTCGCGGGGGAGATGCGCCGCGCTCAGGATGTTGACGGCATCGCCGATGCTGAATGTCTGGCTGATCATTTGATTAGCCTTCCGTCACGAGTTGCGCCGCCTCGGCCTCGATCGCGGCCTGTTCGATCTCGACGGTCGGATCCTCCCAAAAGGACACCGCGCCGCGGTAGAGCGTTCCGCCGAGTTGGTCAATCAAGAGCGGGCGCCAGAAGGCCAGATTGCCGGAGACGTTCCAGACCGGCCGGGGCTTTTTCCAAGTCTTTGCCGGCGTGGTCATGGCCGCGGTGACCACCAGACCGGCGCGGGCGGTTGCCGTGGCCGCTGATGGCGCTACGACGGGCGTACCGACCGATGTCTTAGCCGCCTGGAGCTGGGCCAGCCGGCCGCGTTCTTTGGTGATGGTCCCGCCGATGTTCTGGAGGGAGTACGCCGGGAATCCCACACGGCCGCAAAAGTCCGGCTCCAGGAGCTTTGCCGCCAGATTGGCCGGCCAGCGCAACAGCTCGGCGAGTTGCGCGATCTTCGTGGCCGCGTCAATCTTTTTGTTGCGTACGATGATGTTCGCCTTTTTGCGCGATTCCCGCTTCGCCTCCAGGGCGGCGATCTTCTCGGTCAGCCGTTCGATCGCGTCGGGATCGTCCATGTAGATCGCGCGGTCGACGGCGTCTTCGATGTTGCCGGCTTTGCTCGTCATGTCGTCGGCCTTTTTGGAATCCGCCCAGCCAGCGCGCATGGCCGAATCCGAGCGATCGAGCGTTCGACGATGCCGGCGTTCCGAGTGATGGCCAACTAGGATCGGTTGTCCGAACGGGATCCCGGACACCAGGTCATGCGCGCGTTTGAACTGGCCAGAACTGCGCGCGGCGCGTTTGGCCGCCCAATCGCGCAACCGTTCGGCGCGCTCTAGTCGACGTTCACGAAATGTGGTGGCCATTAGAGAAGCCTCCAGGCGGAGCGCTTCGGGTAGACGTTTCGGACGAGCCGATCGCCGCTGTCGGCATCATAGCCACCCTGGACGATGCGCAACCCTTCGGCGCTCTGGCCGATGGCCATCGCATAGCGCGCCTGTGAGGCGAGGATACGAAGCGCCGCGGCGCGCGATGTCCAGCCGTCGCTAATTACCTGGTCGGACTGGAGCACCGCGAATGTTTGCGCAACGATGGAGGTATCCATCAGCGCACCGCCTTTAGATCATCCTGAAATAAATCGTCGTGGTGCAAATCCTCAAGCGACTGCACGAACAACATACCCAGCTCTTTTGTAACGATGATGCACCCGCTGTCGGCACGTTCGCCCGGCTTCATGGTTGCGGGGTTCTCGCCAATGCAGAACATGCCCCACAGGGCAGAGGTGGACGTGTACGCGGTCTGAACGAATCCAAGGCGCCGGGCCAGTTCTTCGGCTCGATCGAAATCAGCCGGCGCGAATTCGATTTGTGTCAATGGTTGGGTTGCGTTTTTCATCATGACCGCTCTTTCTGTTCTGCCGCGTTGAGTAGTGTTGAAACGCTGATGGTGTAGACCGGCGCGATAGACCAGCTCAGGTCGCCGAAGTAGGGAACCGCGCGACCGAGATCAACAATGGCCATCCGGCGACCAGTCGGCTCGAACACACGAACCATTTCGCCGGGAACACCAAGCTTGCCGAAGGCGGCAAGATGGACGGTTTGATACTGGTAGGTCCGGACCGCGTCGGTCGCGTCCCACAATGTTTCGGTGTAGGACGCGCCGAGGCGTTCACCTTTGAGCATGTGGCCATCGGCCATCATGGCGAGCCAGCTCTGATTGCCGTAGAGACAAATATCGGCGACGGGGGCGGCCATTAGCGCACCGCCTTCCGTGACGTACGAAGGAAGGTCAGCCACGCATCATCGGCGTTGCCGGTCTGTTGTGTGATGTCCATGGGTAAGAGTATGCGCTTGATAACATTGATTGTCAAGCACTGTTTAACAATCAATTAAAAAAAAGATAGACCGAGCCGAGTTGTCCCCCGGAAATCGGACGCGCCAGCGCAATGCCCCGACTCGCGCCCAGCTCGCGCCGGGCCGAAGCCACGCAAGCGCACCAGGCGCAAGATAAGAAAAGAGTTGACACGAGAGACACGAACACAGTAGAGAAGCGGAGAGACGACAGGCCTACCACGGACAGCAAAGCGCTGTCAAGCTTTGAGAGATAAAGCACTCCGCCCGGCGAGGGTAGGGGGACGCCCCGTCCGGTTGACAAGAGAGCCGCGCCCGTGC
>Ga0105237_10000666_pt1 | contig 47483 bp, 35 predicted proteins | sample KBSC24metaG_FD_81520 | JGI IMG/M metagenome (GOLD analysis project Ga0105237, IMG submission 81520) | Corn rhizosphere microbial communities from Kellogg Biological Station, Michigan, USA - KBS C2-4 metaG | ecosystem: Host-associated > Plants > Roots > Rhizosphere > Soil | place: Michigan, USA...
TTATTGGCCATCATGCTGCTGGCAGCATTTGCCATAGCCGCAGCGCACACAGGCAGGCTGCCTTAAACAATTTTAAGCTGATATTTGCTCAGTAATCCCGGCAAACCTTGAGCCGAGAAGCTGGCTTTCTTAACCTGGTTTATTTCCGGCTCAATGTCGTAGTTATAGGCAGTAACAAAGTTTGCGCTGCTGATATCCGTACGATTAAATACGGCGCCATAAAGGTCACAATCATCAAATACAGAACCGGTAAGAATTGCCTGGGTAAACGTTACTTCTTTCAGGCTACACTTGCTGAAACGGGTTTTCGGCATCTTCTTAAGCATGAAGGACGAATAGTCCAATATGCAGCCGTAAAAATCAACGGAAAATAAGAAGTCGATGCATTCTGAGAAATTCACCCCAAGTATCTTGCAGTTTTTAAACTCAACGCTGCTTAACGTACTCCTGGTAAGCTTCACCATCGACAGGTTGCAGCCATCGAAAATGCAGTCGATAAATTTATCGTTGGCGAAAATGCCATTACTAAAATCACACCGCTTAAAGGTGCAGCCATTGTATTCCGTACCGGTTACGGTTTGCCCGGCATAGCTAATGTCTTCGAAGGTAATATCGTCGTGAAGCATGATGTGATTTCGGAATTCGGAAGTTCGATTTCGGATTTATGGAAATATAATGTTCAGCCCGCCAATCATCTTTCGGACTTCCGGACTTTACTGACTTTCAGACTAACCTTCCACCTCATCAACAAACAGCAACAAGTCCTGGTGAAATATATCGCGTTTAAACTCTGTGCCGCTAAAGTACACTACAGTTACGTATTCGTCGCTCTCTATGAGGGCTTTGGTAGCCGGGTCTTCAGTCAGCTCATAGCCTTCAACAGCCATTTTGGGGCCATCGGCCACCATTACAACCACATCGCCTAAAACAAATTTTCTTTCCATGGGGTATTGGGTTTATCGTTCTATCTTAACTAATTCTTCGGCTTGCCTAACTAATTCTTCAGCTTCGCTTTCAGCCTCAGCCGGTTTACTGCTGTACTGTAGCTTTCGGAACCGCCAAATGGCAAAAGCAGGCTCCTGGAAACGGTTTATCAATTTAAAAAACTTGGGGAAATTGTGCACCTCGTCCAGCAGCACGCCAGTAACGATGCCGCTGTTATCCAGTATTTCGCGTATGGTATATTCCTTATCGCGGGTTATCCATATCTCGAAATCCTGGCGTATCTCCCCTATTTTGTCGGGATCTATTTTATCGTTAATGCAGATTACTTTGTCGCCGGGTTTCATACTGCAAATTTAAGCAGCAAAAGTGGGAAATTGTTTTCAGGCTGATTTATTTTATCGGCAAATGATAATGCAAGGCTGCTTTAAAAATGCACAGCGAAATAAAATCGACCAGGGCGTGGGTAACAATCAGCACTTTAATATTGCGGTACCATTGGTAATGTATGCCAAATATAAAACCTATAAGGCTGGCAAAAATCACCTCGCAAACGCTGCCATACCTAAAATGCAGCAGGCCGAAAGCCAGCGACGAAATAATAACCGGCAGGTATTTGTTCTTAAAAACCACCTCGAGCCGTGGCAAAACATAGCCCCGGAATATCAGTTCTTCAGTCGCGCCGGCAGTTACAGCGGTAAATATGAGCAGGGGCCAGCTTTTAGCAACCGTGTCCATCATACGCAATAACAACAAGCGGTCGTCGTGCACGCCGAATAATAAGGGTATCTTTGAAATAAAGCCCGCCCCGAGGGCCAACAGGTAGAGTGCGCCAACAGACGCAAAATAGAAACCGGCTTTGTCCTTACTTTCAGGCCAAATTAAATATGGCCCCTTTTCAATAGCCCGCGCGTAAATAAACAGCAACAAAACTTCCAGCCAGATAAATAAACGGGAACCGACGACAGTCGCATCCGTATAGCCCTTACCGGCAAATACCAGGTGACCAACTATAGGATAGAAAAAAACAGCAATTACAATTCCGGCAATAAAGATTGCATTACCGGGCTTTTTGATGATGGCATCCATTAAATAATTACGACAAGGATTGTATTGCTTAAATGTAGGATATTATATTGAATGTTGAAATAAGCTTCCGTTACGGCACTAAAATCGCTTTAAAGCCACGAGACTCCTCTGGAATCGAATCGTGTGTTGGTTGTATTACTATAAACACGATACTCCTAAAGGAGTGTTAAAATTATTAAAGCGGTGGCCTCAGAGAGGCCTCCTGTTTATAGAAAAATCCCAAAAAAGGTTTTTAGACTCCATAGGAGTCGCCTAAAAATGGCTAGGTTTAAAAGCGATTGCTCTGTTCTTTCTGAACTATGCCTATAAAAAAAGCCCCCCGAACCATCGGAGAGCTTTTCCCAATAAAAAAGAATATTATGTTAGTTATTTCTGAAATTGCCTTTTCCGCCGCCGTTAAAACCGGGGCCTTTGTCATCGGCAATATTAACGGTAATGCGACGACCGTAGTAGCTGGCGCCATTCATGCACCTGATAGCTTCCTGCGCCTCATCATCGTTTTCCATTTCTACAAAACCAAAACCTTTACTCTCTTTTGTCTCGCGGTCTTTAATGATTCTTAACGACTTTACGGGTCCAAAATCACCAAATACGGCACATAATTCAGCCTCTTCCACCTGTAGTGGCAGGCCTGCAATAAATACTTTCATCAATGTTTTAAAATTTATGCAAATATACGCAAAAAATGCCACTTTTCGTGCAGGGTAACAGGAAAAGGTGAAAGCCAGGGGGTTTTATTACGTTTGAATGATATGAAAGATTTAGGAAGTGCGCCACGGCAGCGCGCGGGCTGATTTTCGATTTCGGCTAATAAAATTTCCGTAAAGGAAGCGGCTATGAACTATGAACCATCAACTGGTTCCTACTTCAACTTTAAATTGAAAGTTCCTTCTATTTTATAAACAGGAGCATCAGCTTTTTCGGTAGGCGATAGCCAGGCGTGGAAAGTGCCCTTAGCCAAAACACTGTCCTGGCTGTATTTATCAATGTGGATGTTGCCAAAATCTTTTTGACCGGCATATTTACTCATTGAATATTGAAAGCCGTCGGTTTTGTATCCCGGGCCAAGCAAAAACTGGCTGCCGGCTATATTGCCGTCTTTATTATCATGAACGAAGCCTGATGAGCTTATGCCGAAACTCATATTGTGTTCTTTATTTATTGCAGTAATGCCGTAATAGCGATTTTTATCATCGCTATCGTCATGTACGTTTATAAAAGCTATCGAATCCCTCGAGGCATCGAAAGTATAGGTAGAATCTTTAATAGTAACGGTTAGTTTGCCGGCCACAGCCAGGATGTTGGCAGGAGAAGCGGCGGCTGTACTATCGGCTACACTCATTTTTTTCGCGGCATCGTCCTTTACATCACTATCCTTTTGGCACGATGCAAGCACCGCCATCAAGGCTGCAACACAGAAGTAAATAGAGTAAGTAAACCTTTTACCGCGCATATTTTGAATTAATAAATTAAATCTACTAACAATTAACGAAGATAAAATCATAATCGTTGTCTGGCAGTAAAATTAATTAACAATTTAACACTTTTTTACAAATTATGCCTCGTGGTGTTACACATTTAATATTCGCGTTACATTAATAAACGGGAGCCTTTGTATATGTGGCCAATTTCAATGCGAGTTCCATTTGTACATCCCGTTGCTGCAAAACGTCTTGAATTGTCGGTACCAGTGGATAATCCGGAATGATGCCGCGGTCTTTATACTTCATGGGCTTCACCGCGGCTTTGTACTTCCACAATGGGATATTAACTTTTATCTTGGTATTGGGCAGAATCAGGGCAGTCCGCGCGCCGGAAGTATTCCCGTAATAACCACCGCCAGTCTCCTCGCCGATAAATTTTACATGCGGCAGGTTCCGGGCGATACCAGCAAAGTCCGTGGTGCCTGAAAAGCATTTCCCGTTGATCAGCACAAACACCGGGCCTGTAAAATGGGGTTCCCGCGGTTGCTGTATAGCCAGTTGGTCGTGGTCTTTAACCTCGAATTTTCGGCTGGTGGTTTCGATGGAAACATAGTAAGGAAACGGACGGCGGGTTAAATAGCCCATCAACCTCGCCCCGTTCTCATCGTTCCCGCCCGCATTGTCGCGGACGTCGATGATCAGCTTTTGTATCTTCTTGTCCGATAGCGCCGTAAACGACTCCTGTAAGAAACGGGCAAAGTCTTCATGTGTAACCTCCAGCTTATGGTTAAAAAAGCTCTTAATCGTCATCACCGCGATCCCGCCGGGCTGATAGGTCAAGCTTAAATACTGTTTGAAAGTAACCGGTACCGGGCGGCAGGTAAAGTCCTGGAACATTTTAGCCTTTAACTGCGTCGTCCGCTCTTTTCCGGCACTATCCAGGTACCCAACTTCAAACGTTTCGCATGCCCCATAAATCAGCCTGTACAGGTAGAAGAACGGGCTGTCGCCATCATTCATATCAGCATATTTCCCTGTTTGCGTACTTCCGTCGGAAGGGATGTAGGTGAACAGCTCCTTTCTCAGTGCATTGACGGGGCGCTGCTCAATCGTAGTGATCTCGGTACCCGCTGGAAGGCCTTCGGCTGCGCAGGTAGTGTAGGCCCGGGTTCCGATAAAATACAGCAGCAGCGGAAAGAATTTTGACCTATGGATGATAGCCTGGTTGTTTTCAGGGGGTAAAAAAGCCGAGGTATGGCCGTCCTCTATACCGCTGACGGCATAACGGATCACTCCATAAAACGCGGTAAGGCTCATCGGTTTATCCAGCTTGGCGCTACAACTGTTAAACAACTGATCCATTTGGGATTTGCTTTTATATGTATATAAGCCCGCGTGTAGTTTCTCCAGCGAATCGCGAAAGACGCTAAAATCAGTCTTTAGCAATTCCGGAGCGATTAGTTGATCGGTTGTAGTTTGTGCATAAGCAGGCTCAGCTATCGCTATGAACACAGATAGCAAGCATGCCAGGGAAGTTCTCAATGGTTTCATATACAAATATATTTATTTTGACAGTACAATGCAATACATGGTACTATTTATAATATTAAACCACTTGGTGCTTCTTTATTTTCATATTTGTCTTTATGCTCCCGAACCTGAGGAAATTAAAGAGCAGCCGTGCTGGATGATTTCCCTAAATAATTTACCTTCCTGTTAAAGACACAATATTGTTTTAGCGGTTATTTGTAAGCAGCCCTATCTATAAAATAATTTCTGTATTTTTCTGTATTTTACCAGAAATATTTGGATATTAAATTTTATCTTCGTATCTTTACATTATTCATTATGCCAATAAGCATATTAAACATAAAACTATGAACCAATCTTATCGTACCAGAAAATCTATGTTTAAAAAGCGCATTACAGATTATTTTAAATCTGTAAAAGGTGAGTTTCACCTGGAGCCTAAACTTGACAAGGATGGCCGGGAACTGCCCGGTGTTACTCAGAAAGTGTGGGACCGCGAACCGGCGAAAATTACGGTTGCCGGCCTGGCCCTGGCCCTGGGTTTTAATAGCCTTGATGATTTTGATAATTATCTTAAAAACGGCGAATTTGCGAAAACGTTACAATGGGGCCAATTACACATTATAGCAGATTACGAACAAAAACTGCAAGGGCCCGCAGCTACCGTATTTGCCCTCAAGCTAATGGGCGTGCATGAACGCGAACCATTAAACACACAGGATGATGCTGAAAACAACAGACTGATAGTAGAAATATTGGAAAGCGGCCCCAAACCTGCAGGGACAGAAAAAGAGGTTATATTATAATTGTTTGGCAAACGTAAAGTCGTCTATCTCGGTGTTAAACTTGCCCTGAACTACGGGGTCCGGAATCTGTGATTCATAGTGTATCGCCAACTCATTTTCGGTGAGCCTGGTGATGGTTTCATCTACACCATGGCCGCCATCAACAAATATGGTGATAACGTTATTTTTAATTGTATAATGAAAAATGGATAAGCTTGCAGCAGGTGCGCCTTGTTTAGACTGATAGCCCGTCCCGTCTTCCAAAAATTGAGCAAAATCATCTTTGGTGTAGCTGGTACGGATGGTTTCGCCAATCTGTACGCCGTCTTTTACCAGCTTAAGGTTATGCTGTTTAACGTACCATTTGCCTATCACTGTTATTTTAGAAGATAGTACAGGCGGGTCGGTCTTGCAACCAAACAAACACAACAATGCAGGAATAAAAAAAAGTATTTGTTTGTGTTTCACGGCTTTACATTTATTGCTTAAATGTAGCGATAGTTTTAATTAAAAAACAACAGCCTGCCGATATTTACCGGGTAAAGTAATAATCAAGCACGCTTTTATAGGTTTTGGTATTGCTGTCTACCGTTTGGGTGGTCTCGTATTCAACATGCAGGGTCAAAGCCGAAGCCGTTAACTGAACTATCGTTGCAGACTGCGATACCAGGTGCGTAACCGGCACGGAGCCGGTGCCGGTCGAAAATGAACCCGTACCGGTAATAAAGCCTGGCAATAAAGGATTGGTTAAGTTAAGTGCAGAACCCGAAAAGCTGTAATTGCCTCTTAATGTATCAACTGCAACCACATTTGAAAGTGATGTGCTGCCCATACCACCGGAGTTATAAAAGCTTACAGATATAAAATTATTATCTGGGTTAAACTGTGTGTAATTATATCCCTTGTCCGACGCATCAGTGGTTACTGTGGGCTGCTGTACACCATCTATATACCCTATAGCAACCTCTTTTTTTAAGTTCCACTTACCTAATATCATTTTTTGCTGCTGACCTGAGGGGCTGCTGCCATGTTTTCCGCAGGAGTAAATCAGCAGGGCTGCTATTGCAAACATGAAAATGTAAATGTGTCTCATACCTATGGGGCGCTTATTACCCCTAACAAATATAAAATTTATAAAAGATAAACTAAAATAACTATGGTCCCGCAAAAGGCATCAGTATTATTCAAGCTCAATTACCATTCCGATAAACAAGTTGTCGTAAATCAAGGTGGAACAAGCTCCGGCAAGACTTTTTCGATTTTGCTTGCATTATTTTGTAAAGCCTGCGAGGCCTCCGGCCAGGTTATAACAGTGGCAGGGCAGGATATTCCGAATCTGAAAGCAGGCGCCTTGCGCGATGCACAAAATATATGCGACTCATGGCCGCAATTTCGTAAGCTGATAAAAAAATATAACCGCACCGATCGTGTCTTTGAATTTAACAATGGCACAGTGATCGAGTTTAAAAGCTATAAAGACGCACAGGATGCCAAGTCGGGCAAGAGGGATTACCTGTTTGTAAACGAGGCAAATGGCATCGGCTATGATGTTTATTGCGAGCTGGCACTCCGCACGCGCTCCAGGATCTTTATCGACTATAACCCGAATACCGAATTTTGGGTACATGGCAAGATTATGGGCCGCCCGGGTGTGGAGGTAATTATTTCCGATCACCGCCATAATCCTTTCCTTTCTAAACAAACTAAAGAAACGATTGAGGCAGTAAAAAACGAGGATGAGGAGCGGTGGAAAGTATACGCCAGGGGCTTAACAGGCAAGGTGTCGGGCCTGGTGCTAAACAATTGGCTGGTTTGCGATGGTATTCCGCCGGAAGCTAAGTTGGTTGCAGGGGGGCTCGATTTCGGCTTCTCTAACGATCAAACCGGCTTTATAAACGTGTATAAACAAAATGGCGAACTTTGGGTGGATGAAATTTTGTACGAAACTGAGCTTACCAATACCGATATCTCTGCAAAACTTACTGAAAACAAGATCAGTAAAAACACCGATATTATAGCAGACAGTTCGGAGCCGAAGTCGATAGAAGAGCTGCAGCGCCTTGGATGGAAAATTATAGGCGCGAAAAAGGGCGCCGACAGCGTGAATAATTCCATTGATATTTTGAAACGGTACAAGATCAATATCACCCGGCGCAGCGTCAACCTGCATACCGAGCTAAGCCGCTATAAATGGCGCACCGACCGCGCAGGCCGCGCGCTAAATCAGCCGGTTGACAAATGGAACCACCTGATAGATCCGCTGCGTTATGTAGCGCTCAATAAGCTGGGATCGCCGCATAAAACCAGCAGAAAAAGTTGGCTGGTGCCAAAGCCGCAGGTACACAACGGGTGGTCGGTGGCGGCTAACTTGTTCACCTAATAGTATTTATCTAACTCAATAATATGTTACAAAAAACACTTAAAACCACAACAGGTAAGCTGTTAGTTCAAATCCCGTCGTCCCTTGCTGAAGTTACGCTGGGGCAGATGATTGAACTTCAGGACGAACCCGACCTAAGCGACCTAAAAGCCATCAGTATCCTTTCAGGCATACCGGTTGGACAATTACAAAATGTAAAAAATGTTGCCGATTTTACCGTATTCGGCGAAGTGGTGCTAACATTATCGCACCAGATAAAACACCTGTACAACAGCGACGACATCCCCAAAAAGGTCACTTTCGCGTCAGGAAAAACGGTGAATGTTTTCCATAACTTATCAGTCGAGCCCGTTGGCGCATTTATGGCCGCCCGCGATATTATCAGCGAAGAAATTGCTGAACATATTAAATTATACGGCAATGAAGACTGGCAGCAAAACTTCAACCCATCGCTAAAAGCCTGTTGCCAGGTACTTGCTCATTATTTTTATTGCAGGGCAACCGGCAAGCCTTATAACGAATACGAAGCCGACGAATTTGTTACTGAAATAAAAAAACTAAGGGTAACGGAGGCGCTGCCCATCTCGAAGCATTTTTTTACCTGTTATCCCAGCTTATCGAAAGCGAAAATAAGCTTCTGGCGTCGCCCGTTACAGCGTTGGAACGACGTGCGGGAATACATCAATTTGAGAAATTTAAATATGTCAACACTGTAAATTCCCTGGCCGGCGGCGATATCACCAAATGGGATACCGTGCTTAACTTGCCTTATGAGCGCGTGCTCACCAAGCTGCTGCTCAACAAAACCGAAGCAGATTATCAAAAACGTTATTCAGAACTATTGTCGTCACAATAAACTTTCTCCAATCACTAATTCACTAATTATCTCCTCCCCATGCCCATACGAAACCAAATTGAAGCGGTAGTACAAACCCTCACTGGCTCACCGACATTTATTTATGGTACTGCCAATGAGCTTAACCAGCTGGCCGACGATGCATCTTTCCCCTGCGTTTTTATGTACCCATTGCAGCCTGTCGAGGTTTCTCCCCAGGTAAATGGCTCGGTTAATAACACGTTTTCGATTTATCTTGAATTTTTATTTAAAACCGACTTCGACGAGTACACTTCGGCAAATGAAAACTATGTAAACCAGGCACTTGCCCTTGCCAATGAATTTATTGTAAAAGCTTCAAAATATCGTGAAGGCGAAGGCCGCTACTTCCGGATAAAGGTAGGCGATAAAGCCAAATGCATGCCGGTATATAATAAATTCGATGTGAACTCGACTGGCTTGAGTTTAACCATTACCCTGGCTGCAATGTATTATGATTTTATCGGTTAACTCTTTAAAAACGATAACGCCAGTTAAAAATCACCTTTAACACACGCCCAATGAATAACGCTCAGCTAACTATTTTCCTCGACTCCCTCAAAACCGACCTCGTCAATTCCATGCAAGCCAAAGGCTCTTACGGCAGCGGGCAAACGGCAAAAGAGATAACCATAACAACCGATGGCAATAAGGCACAACTGCAAATCCCTTTTGTTTTACAGGTACTTGAAAAAGGCCGCGGGCCGACTGGCAAAAACGCCGCCCAAGGCTCACCACCAATGATTGACCGCATCAAACAATGGTGCCAGCAAAAAGGCATTCCGGAAAGGGAAGCCTGGGCCATAAAAAAAAGCATCGACAAATACGGCTTTAAAGGAAAACCCGGCCTACTTACCGAACCGCTAAGCCCGGAAAACATCGATCAAAGACTTCAACCTGCTATGGAAAGTTTAGCAAATGAGCTGATTGGTGATGTATTGAAGAAGTTGTAGGGAGTGTAAATCTCGCTTCTTATAAACCGCCTAAGCTCAACTAATTTTCTAAAACTATTACAACCACTACGACCTTTACAACTAACCAAAATGACACTCATAGCCAAAATTGATTATTCGCACACCTATACCACCGGCACCCAGGTTAACGGCCAGGTATACGTAGCCCTGTTTGATGCCGATACCGGCGAACCCGCAAACGGTAATTATGCCACTGTAAGCTATACCCAAAATATAAATGGTACCATAACCAACTCCAGGGTTATTATACCAGGTCAAAGCATGGCAATCTTTACCGGGCTAATACGGGATACTAATCCCTTTAACTTGTTTTTCTCCAGCTTTACGATTACCGGTATCGACGCTCCTTCCGATACGCCCCCACCCGTAAATACCTGCGATTTGTCGATAATATATATATCCGTCGACAAGCAGGAATCAGCACCGGGTGCAATCGATGCACAAATCGCCGTCAATGCCACATCAAGCTATGGACCTATACAATATAGCCTGGACGACATCTCTTTTCAAACCTCTCCAACATTCGCCGGCTTAGCCGGCGGCGTGAAAACAGTTTACGCCAGAGATGCTAACGGCTGCACCACCGAACTTAACGTAACGGTGCCTGTTCAAACCAGTATCTTGGTAAACACCCCGGCTGTAACACTGCCCGGCGGGAATGTATCCTGCTGGAACGCAGCCTTTAACCCCATAGTTTTCACCTATCAGCGTAAAGACTTCGAAGTGATTGATGCAATAGCAGACACGGCAACAGGCAACGCTATTATATCGGTAAACTGCGATACGACAATTATTAAAAGCGTGCTCGATGCTAACAAAACGGCAGCAGACAATGCCAAACAACTGAACGTGGTATTAACCAACTATAACCCGGTGTATGTTTATATCGATACTAACACCTATAAAGGCACTTACGAGGTTATCGGCGTACCGCAAACCGGCAGGCTGCTTGTAAAAACATCTTTCATAGCAACAGCAACCGGGTTTATGAATATTAACCTGCTGCGGCCCTATTACCAGGTTCGCACCCAAATAACATATATCGATGCTATAACCGGGCAGCAATCTGTCATTACATCTACCAACCGGCCCGACAACACGGGCCTTGTAAAAGCCGACCTATCTAATTTTTTACAGAGCCTGCTGCGTGCAAAAGATGGCAGTAATTATGCCGCTGTAAACTATCGCGATGCCGACCTTAGCGCCAGTTATCAAATCTCGTACGCCGAATACTGGGATGGTAAGCTAACCGGAACCCAGTCGTTAACCTACAGCCAAATCCCCGAAACGTTTTATGTGCTTTATGCGGCCAAACAATTGGGCGAACGTTATGGCGGCAACCTGGCAGCGTATGTACCTTTCAGCTCGGTGTTGGACGATAGCCAAAGGGCTAAATGGATTACCGACTTTAGCGAGCCTGCTTATTCAAACAACTATCCGTTCGACATTGGCTTTATTTACGGTGAAGGCCTGCTCGGCCGTCAATTATATTGCGAGCTTACACCGCTCGACGTGAACCGTAATCCGTTACCCGGTGGCGCGCAAAATAGTTATTTGCTAAATGAAGATGGCAGCTGGCTGTTGAACCAGGACAGCAGTAAACTCATTATTGCCGGCCAAAATGCCGCAAGCTTTGATGTGCCCGCGCAGTTAGGTTTAAACCGTCTCCGCATCAATACCTCCTTTACCCCGGAAGTATATTTCTTCACCATTGCTCTTAAATATGATGACGATGAAAATACACATACTGTTACCCAAACTCAAACAATACGTGTTGATGATGCCGTAGATGACCAATCGGTTTACCTGCGCTGGATTGGACTGAGCGGAAGCTGGAACTATTATCGTTTCGTTTACAACCAGGAGGTTTCGCTGGATGTGCAGAATGCCGTCATTATTAAAAATTACGTGTCCGACTGGGAGCAACAGGACGGCATTGAACAAGTAATAAGTAAAAGCGCCGGGCAAAAAATGAAAGTGATGGCTGAAGACTTACCAGTGGCCGATATTAAGGGTCTGCAATCCATAAAATATTCGCCAAAAGTGCAAATGCTTATAAACAAAAACCCTGTAAAGTGGCAAACTATAGTAATTAACACCGCTACCTATAGCGAATACGAAACCCGTAACGGCCAGGCGCCATTCAGCATAACTTTTAACCTGCCATCAATAAATATACAGGCGCAGTAGGTTTTTGTTGAAATGAATTGTAAAACTTGTAGTGGTTATAATAGTTAAAAAAGAAGATCCCTTAATTCAACCACCTAAACACCACGGTCTTTATAACCACTACAACCTTTTACAACATCTTCACCTTTTACAACTTTTTACAACCCCTACAACCCAAATGGACCAACTCCAACTATACCTTAACGATCAGCTCGCCGATTTGAGCGGCGACCAGCCGATAGCACTTACTTTCCAAATAAATAACCTGGCCGATGTAAAAAATCAGCAGAGCAACACCAGTAATCAATTTAAATTGCCGCTTACGCAGCGTAACAGGCAAATATTGGGTTTTCCGGATGATATTGCCATCTGCACCAATCTGCCTTATCAAAAATATCAGGCGAAATTGGTCCAGGATGGTTTGGAAATAATTCCGTACGGTATCGCAGAATTGAACGGTATCGAGCTGGATATGGCAAATATTACCATCCTAAGCGGTAATGTCGACTTTTTTGACGCAATAGACGGCAAATTATACGATATGGGCGATAGCACCAGCATAACCAGCAATTACGGCCAAACCCTTTTATGGAAGCAGTACGACCATGTTTGGAATGTTGATAATGTAGCAGACTCGCAATTGCGTACCGAAGGCTGGATATGGCCTGTGGTTGATTATGGAGCAATTGATACGGTTGATTTCACAAAACCTATCGATGTACATTACCAGCGTCCCGGTTTTTTTATTAAAACAGCCATCGAAATTATGCTTCAATCATCCGGATATAAAGGCGCCGGTTCGCTGCTTGCCGACCCGCTTTACCCGTTAATGATATGCCAGTTTAGCAATGGCAGCTTTGAGCATGGTACCAATTACCAAAACCAACAGGATATTTTTGGCTGTACGGTATCACTTGCCCAGGATTTGAATGTTCAGCATCCTGATACGTCAGGCAACGTCGGAACTATCATATTCCCATCTGTACAATCTAATCCAAGCGGTTATTACGACGCTGGAACAGGTATTTTCACGGCGCTGCAGCCTTTAAATATATCCATAAAGCTCACTATACCCTCGTTTTATCTTCACGGCCATTTTGATAATTCGTACGGTTCAAACGTAGATATTTATGCCATCTACACCGACCCGGTTAATGGAGATACGCCATTACCCGGAGATGTGAACTTTTATTTGTTAAATAATCCAACGTTTAAAAAAGACCCCGGCCCTGTAGTATTTGGCAGCTCCGTTACCGAAAAAACAACGTTAACAGTTGAAACGGAATTGCCCCAAAACGGCAAAGTGCGAATAGTATATGAGTTTAAGGGCTTTACCAAATCGGCTTTTTCGATTCAAAAAGACGCCGTACTTACGATTACAACAACCAATAAAAAAGTGCTGTACGGCCAAACCATACAGTGCGAGCGCATCTTCCCCGATATCAGTCAAAAAGAGCTGTTAAAAGATACACTGCAACGTTTCGGGATTATTTGCCAGACCGATAATGCCAGCAAGACCATTTCGTTTAATTCGCTGCGCGATATCGTAAATAATATTCCTGTTGCTAAAGATTGGAGCGGAAAAGTGCTCGACCAGGGCAAGCAGGTTGCCTACCAGTTGGGTAGTTATGCACAAATAAATTACATGCAGTACCAGGACGATGATAATATCCCTAAGAAATTCGGCTGGTCGCAGATAACAATAGCAGACCAAACCTTGCCCGCTGGCGCCGAACTGTTTACCAGCCCCTTTGCTCCTACTTTAAACCGGCCATTCACAGGCGGTACTATTTCCCAAATTAAAACCATCGACGATAACAGCGATACTAAAGACTTCAGCATCAATGTATCGCCGAGAATATTAATCGACCATAAAACCACACTACCAAAAGACAAGCCGGTTACCTTTACCGACGGCAACGGGCATACCCGCATAGTTAACGACGTGATAAGCACGCCATATTTTTATCGCGGTAACAATAGTGAACCCAACCTGATGTTTGATAATTTGCGTAAAAAGTATTACCCAGAGTTGGAGAAAATACTTACGCAAACCAAAAAGGTAGTACGCTATATCCTGCTCACCCCGCGCGATATACTGGAGCTTGACTTGCTTATTCCTGTATATATCGCGCAGGACAGCGCTTACTATTACATCAATAAAATTGACGCCTGGCGCAAGGGGCAGCCAACGAAAGTAGAATTGGTAAAACTGGGGTAGCTTTTAACTATATATCTTTTTTTGTTTGGGCTTTTGAACTGTCCGCAGTGGTGTTATCCTGCTTTTTCATTTCCTCGGCAACCGGCATGTTAATATATTCCGCCACGGCGCCGTCAACATTTTCGTGAAGAAATATCTGCAAATTGTTTTTTATGAAATGATAAGCGTGGTTACTACCATCAAGGGCATTAGCTTCTTTAAACATTTTATAGTCGCTATATTTTTTCATATAAGTTGCGGCTGCCTGCAGATAAACAGTTTCATTGGTGGCGTCCTCCTGATCCGGCATTATCACTAAAGAAATCTTATACAACTTATCGTTATTAAATTCAGGTGCTATGGCAGCTTTAGCCTTAACCAGTTCAAAAGCCATCGGATACACATAATGGTTACGCTCATCCTTTATCAACTTTTTCCCCTTTACCAGTTCATTATAATGATCTATAGCCTGCTTTTTAGTCATTCCGAAAGTAAACCCTAAAAAAGCTGTATCAATTTCAGGCTGGTTATGAATGTTGGCATCAATCAGCGCCTGCAATGTATTTTCAGATTTGGTAATGCTATCGGCCATTACGGCAGCTTTTTCATCGCTCTTTTCTTGTTTCGATTCTCCGCAGCTTAAAAGCAAAACCGGTAATACCAGGAATAAATATTTTTTCATGAATTTATAATTGTGAAAGATTAATAACGCTAAGGTCAAAAATTCAAAGTGTAATTGCAAAAAAAATTAGCAATTTTAATTATGCCATTTGGAATATAATTCATGAAAGGTTATATTTGCATATCCAAAGCCTAATTCCATCCGAATAGCGACTTGCTCTTTTCTTTAACGTTCGGATCACCATAATAATAAATCACGTAACTGCCAGAGGACGCTACAGTGTATACAACTATGTTCAGAATATCTTCCCTTTGGATACCATTATAATTAACAAATTCTGCCAACAATCCTGAAGTTGTGAATTCGTGGCTTTTTAAAATCTTCATAAATAATCAATTAAATAAAACATCGAAAAATAAATAAACTACTCAATTAAAAAAAATGGAAAGCGACATTAACAAAAAAATAACTATCGATGTTGAAGTAAATACCGATGGCCAGCAACAGATCGCGCAGTACAAGGCGGCTTTTGATAATCTGCGTACTTCTATAAATAATTTATCAAACCCTTTAGGCGGTTTATCCAATAATATTTCATCACTGGATAAGAACCTTTCAAAGGTTAATGATTCGCTCAATAAGCTAAGTAAACAAAATAAAGAAACTGAGTCATCAGGGCAAAAAGTAAAAGAGAGTATCAAAGGCGTAGGCGAAGCATCTGATACTGCCGATAAGATTATTAAATTGTTAAAAGCAAGTTTTACCAGTTTAGAGGGGGCTCTTACTGGTGGGATATCGATAATTATTGCGTACCTGCCAGAACTAACAAACTGGATCTCTTCATTGATTAAGGGCAAGGAAGCTATAGATGCAGCCAAACTAAGCGCCGATACAATGAATCAGGCCATTGATAATTCCGATTATTCTAATGCTATTGAACAAATAAATAATCTAAAAATAAATGTCGGGCTGGCGAAACAGGGCCTGATTAATAAAGAAGAAGTATTACAGCAATATAATGATACCCTGGGTAAAACAATGGGGCAGGCAGGTAGCCTGGGGCAGGTTGAGTCATTATTAACTAAAAATGGGCCAGCTTACATTAAAATGACGCTGTTAAAAGCCGCCGCACAAACAGCCTTGCAAAATGCTGCAAAAAAAGCTGTTGAAGCAGAAGAAGACAAAAGAAAATCTGACGAAGATTCACTCACTTTTTGGGATAAAGCAAAGGGCTATATTAAAACTGGCGTGGCAGCTGTTGCCAACCCGGTTTTGGGTTTAGAGGAATATAATAGTGTACAGGTTGAAAATATTGCAACCGCAAAAAAACGGCGAAAAGAAGCAGTTGATGATGCAGATAAACAAAAAGATGAATACCTGAAAATTGCTGAAACTTTTACCAAACAAGCGGCAGACATAGCTAAAAAATCAGGCTTCGATTTTTTTAATGGAGAAATAGTTCCCAAAGGTACAGCAGCCACAAAAAAGAAGCCGAAAATTGAACGCCAGGAGCCGGTGGAGTTAAGTGCGCCGGTTGCCAAAATACCCAATGCTAAAATAACGGAGAATTTAAACGCAGTAAAAAATCTACAGCTAACAAATGAGCAGGATACCGCAAACAAAACCGTTGATATCAAAAAAGCGGCTTTGGATAAAATTGAAGACTACGCCAAACAGAACGCACAGAAAATTGCAACGGATACGATAAAATCACTAGCCGATAGTGTGAAGCAGCAAGAAGCCGCAAAACTTGCGTCGCTCGATAAGGATAAATCAGCCGAGCTGGCAAACAAAAGCCTTACCTCGGCACAGCGCCTGGCTATCGAAAACAAATATCAAAAACAAGAAGCTGCCGTAAAAGCAAAAGCATTTAAGCAGGAACAAGAGCTTTCGATCGCCCAGGCAATAATTAACGGCGCCCAGGCAGTAACTAAAGTAACTGCACAGGCCGGTGTTCTCGCCCCATTTGAAATTGGAATTGTCGTTGCCGAAACAGCAGCGCAGGTAGGTAAAATTGCGGCTCAAAAACCACCTGCCATGGCGAAGGGCGGGTATTTTAAATCGGACGGCAAAGGCGCTTTATTGCCTGGCTACAGCCGCACAGATAATACAAATGCTTACCTGCGTTCCGGCGAAGCTGTTGTAGTATCAGAAGCGATGCAAGTACCATGGGCACGCAATCTCGTGAGCGCCATTAATGTCGGCTTCGGAGGACGGGATTTTTCAATGTCTAATCCTGGTCGTGGCTACGCTGTCGGCGGCATATTTACTGACGGCGGTGATGCTAACCGATATTACAGCCAACCCGTTAACGACCAGAAAAACCTGGCCAATACAATAGCTTATCAAATGATTAATAACTTTCCGCCGGTTTATGTGGACGTAAAAGACGTAAACAACCAGCAAAACATTCTGGCACAGACCATTAACAGGGTGAACCTGTAGTTTGCATACTCAATCCTGCCTAAACTATTTTGTTTAAAATAATCTTACCCATAATCGCTGAAATCATTCTTATAATCTGTGAAATCATAAATATGAATATCAAACTCGCAAATACCCTTTTTAACGACGGCATATTTTCCGAAATGTACAAAGCCGGCTTTATTACCTATAAAATATTCATCTACCGCGAAATTTATTTGTGGGTACAAGCACAGGTACAGGCCCGCGGCTTATCTAAAAAACAAGCAGTACTTGAAGCCGGCGGTAAATTTAACAGGGATGAGCGAACTGTTTGGCGGGCGCTGAATAGTTTTGAAGAAGCAATTTAATTTGATATTTTGCTATGAGGATTGCTTATCATATCTTTATTAAATGGCAATCAAGAAAATCAAACTACTGCTGACATTATTAACTTTAAGCTTCTATTTTTCGTGCGCTCAGCCGAAATATAAAGTTAACCCTGAAGTAAAAAAATTAAATAATTCAGCTATCAGCATGGTATCTCATTCCAGGCCAACAGATTCGGTTACGTATAAAAATGCTATCGCCCTGCTTAATCGCGCAACCAGGATCGACAGTAATTACGTAGCAGCATGGTGGAACAAATTTTCATATGAAAACGAAATAAAAGATTATAGAGCGGCTTTATCTACAGCAAAAAAATTGCTCGCTCTAAAGCCAAATGATCCTGTTATAATACTATTTACAGGAGAAACTTATGAAAAGGCCGGCGACAGTTTGTCGGCAGTAAAATATTATAAAGAGGTCTTGCTAAAATACAACCAGGTGCTTGACACGATGAACGTAAAAAATTATAATTATAAATCAGTTGTAACATCCAAAGCTGTAATACTAATTTTATTAAATCAGCAAAAGCAAAGCCGGGATTTGCTGCAGCCTTTATATCAGAAAGAAACTGATTCCCTTTATAGGTCGTTTTACCGGGATATTATGAGCTACACCAGGAAAGAGGCATTGTTTGGAAAGCATATTGACGTGTCGGAAGACGCTAAGCCAATAAAACACTGACAAAACAGTGTCAGCACTTTATCGAAAAACATTTCCGATATTTGTATAGTTCATTGTCTGAACCGGAATTCATAGAATTTAGGAATTACCCGAATCAACGTCGCCATAAAGGCAAATTCCAGAAATTCATTAATTCCAAAAATTCAGGTTCAGACTACTGACAAAATGATGTCAGCACTTTATCGAAAAACATTTCCGACATTTGTATAGTTCAATCGCCCGGACCGGAATTCATGAACTTAAGAATTGCCAGAATTACCATCCGCAAATCAGAGAATCCTCTAATCAGGAAAATCAAGGTTCAAACAAAATTACCGACTGACAAAATGATGTCAGCACTTTAACAAAAGATAGTTCCGATATTTGTGTGGTCCGATCACCCGCGCCGGAATTTACGGAACTTAGGAATTGCCAGAATTACAATTCCACTTGCAAATCAAAATTCAATAAATTCATTAATTCCAGGAATTCGGGTTCAGACAAAATTCAATTATGCCAATAGGCATATAAAACATTAAACTCCTTCTTTACTGATTTTCTGGATTTTCCGGACTTTCCCGACTTTACTGGCTAAATAAATCTCACTACTCACATCTAAAATCTCATATCTAAAACTATGCCCTACAAAATTTACCTCTACGACACAGATACCGACAGCATCGGTTCCGGCAGCCTGACTTCCGCAAATATTCAGCAACAGCTTGACGCCGCCGCCGGTCAGGATGTGGAAGTGCATATCAGTTCAGCAGGCGGCAGCGCGTTTGATGCCATCGCCATTTATGATTTACTTAAGAAATACGAGGGCAATGTAACCACCTATATTGACGCCCTGGCCGCTTCGGCTGCTTCGATAGTTGCCATGGCGGGCAAAAATGTGGTGATGAGCAAATACGCTCTACTGATGATACACAAGCCTTTGGTAGGCTCCGGTGGTAACGCCGATGAACTTTTGATGGACGTGCAAATGTTGAACAAAGTACAGGCACGCCTCGCGCAGATTTATATAGATAAAACCGGGTTGGACGGAGTTACAGTTAATAGTTTAATCAACTCCGTCACCTGGTTATCTGCCGACCAGGCGCTCGATCTCGGCTTTATCGACCAGGTGGAAGATTACAGCACACCCATCATCAACCCAAATAAAACCGTAGTAAAAAACTTTTCCAGTACCGCACCTGCGGTATACCAGCGATGCATTAACAGAATCTTAACTAATAAAAGCAACATGAACATCGAAAACAAAGAACTTATCGAAAAAACCACGTCGGTTTTAGATAAGATTATGAACTTCTTTAAGAAGGTAGTAAACAAGCAAACCATTACAGACAAAGGCACGCTGCACCATGCCGGTGAACTGTGCGAAGGCGCCGAAGTGTACCAGGACGAAGACATGACTACCCCCCGCCCCTGCCGACACCTACACTACGGCAACCGGCAGCAAGGTTGCCGTAAAAGGCGGGCAAGTAGAAAAAGTAGTGCCACAAGACCCGGACGCGGTTCCTGACGCATCCGATGATGACGACGAGGTAGCAACCGACAAGCTAAAAGCCGCCAAAAAGCCATTAGCAGTACAAAACAAACTGCAGGAAATTAAGGCCAGGCTGCATGCACAAAACGCCCTGCTGTCCGAAGCAAAACAGGCGCTCGAAAATGCAAATGCCCGTCTCAAACAAACCCGTGAGGAAGTAAAAAATGAAATCAAATCAGACTTTACCCCCGAAGGCAGCAAACGCAGCAACAAAGCCCGCACCGAACCGGTTGCATTTTTCGCACCACAAACAACACTTGCTAAAAATGCGGTGAAAAAAGCGGTTGCCCCCTAACCCCCTAAAGGGGGAACGAATGTCCTCAAGCATACCCAACCTTGTACAATCTAAAATCCCTATAACATCCACATTAAAATCAAACGCTCCCCCTTTAGGGGGCTGGGGGGCTAAACCTTTTATGGCTCAATTTACATTCACAAACAACACCTATGCCGGCGAAGCGCTGGCAGGATTTATGGCAAGCACACTGCTGGAGGCCGACTCCGTTAAGCGTGGATTGCTAACCGTTATCAATGACGTTAAGGCACGCAAGATAATTCTTGATGTCGACGATGATGTGGTATTACAAGACCCTTCGGGCATTTTCCACGACCAGGGCACTACCGCCTCGCAAAACGAAAGCTACCTTGACCCGGTAGTGTACGAATTTATGAAACAGGAACAATGGGACAAGCTCATCCAAAGCTGGGAAGCCCAAAGCCTGAAACCGGGCGCGTTCCTTGACTATGAGGGCGTGGTTGACCTAAGCGACTTTATGGTGCAACGCTATCTAACTAAAATACAAATCGCTAATGAGCGTTTGTACTGGCTTGGCAAAGGCTCCACTAAAGAGGCTACTTTTACCGCCGCTTTCCCCGGCTTATTGCCAACTATTGCGGCAGCATCGGGCGTCTACAAAGTCGGTCTGGCAAAACCGGCAACCTCAATGGCCGCAACAGCTATCAGCGCATCGGGCATAGTAACCGTATCTGATACTTCAAACCTTGCCGATGGCGATGTGGTAACTATTACCGCACTAACCGGCACCAGTAAGGACACCACCAACGGCGGTTCAGGTATCGACGTACAGGGTCAATCGTACTTTATACAGGTAGCAAGTGCAACTACGTTTAAGCTGGTACGCAACTACAACGAGGTTAACAGCCGCAAGCCGGCTACTTTTAGCAGTACCTCAACAGCTGCAACAATAAACTTCATCAACGTAAGCAACGTGCTATCGGTATTAGGCGGCGTTTACGCCCAGCTCGACCCGGCAGACCGTATCCAGGACGACTTTAACCTGCAGATTCCACTGCATGTAGGTTACGCCTATGCACAGGCACAGGCTAACAAAGCACTGAACGTTATCAACGCCTTTACCGACATGAAGAAGATGGATTACCTCGGCATTCCGCTGCAAATCATGAACCACTGGCAGGCCAACACCATCCTGGGCGCCCGTTCGTCGAACCTGTTCTTAGGAGTTGATTTATTGGGAGATGCTTCGGAGCTATCCACAGTTTACATGAAGCCCTACACCAACGACAATGTTGTCCGCATGAAGGCCCGCATGAAAGCCGCCGTAAACTACAAATTTGCTAACGAGATATTTTACCTGAGCGCGTAAGCCCCCCAGCCCCCTAAAGGGGGAGCAATAAACATTATCAATTCATAATCCCCCCTTTCCATTCCCCCCCTTTAGGGGGTCAGGGGGCTAACAATTAACACATGTCAATCTACAACAAAATAAATGCAGGGTTTAGCCTGGGGACAGGCTCACCCGTTACAGCCGGTATCGAAGATGTGATATACATCTTTAACCAGGATGATATCACGCTCACTTACGATACCGTAAACCCGCTGATAGTTAAAGGCCTTACAGCAATCGACACAGCTAAGGTTTACAAATTTGAAGGCACCAATAACAGCTTCAACACCGTGTCAAAACTGGCGAAGACATCTGTCGGCCCGCGTTACACTGAGGAAATAGACTTTAACGTTGCCGGTTTCTCTGTCGATGTTAAAACACAGTTGCAGGCCATGGGTTACGGTCGGGTCTGCGCCATTGTAATAAACAACTACAAATCCAGCGATTCTGCTATTGAATTATTCGGGGCTGTAAACGGCTTAATACTAACCGATGCCGAACGCAGCGCAGCCGACGAAACAATGGACGGCGGCTACAAGCTTAAATTAACCAATCCCGATAAACTAAGGGAACCTTATCCACCCCGCGCAGTATCAATAGCTCCCGAAAGCGGTTCGGCAACGTACGCAAGTACCCTGGCAGCTTTGGAAGCATTGACTGCGTAACAGTTCATGGTTGATGGGTCATAGTTCATAGCCAAACCTTCAACCTAAACCGGCTATGAACTATAAACCATTAACTATGAACTCAAAGAAATACACCCTAAAACCCGGCAAGCACCAGTTCGCCCCGGGTTCACCTGCGGAACATGACAACGATAATTCGAGCGATGAAGAGATTGCCTGGTACCTGAAAGCCTATCCGCATATAGCAACACTGCTTGAAAAAAGTCCGGAAGTCGGAAAGACCGAAAGCCCGGAAGAAGCCCCAAATAAAATGTCGAAAGCAAAACGGATGCGAATCATTTCAAAATCAACTCCCGCCAATCACTGAAATCATCTTAATCAGTGAAATCCAAAAACAATCAAAGAAATCACAATAAAAAAATCGGTGTAATCATTCCCTAATCGGTGAAATCCCATTAAAAAAATATGAAAACCTATCTACCACAAATTGAGCGCCGCATCTTCGTTCGTCCGAATCAAACTTTCGGGATTCTTAACTATGATGCGGACAACGCCTACCCGCAACGCATGCTTGAGCTGGTGGGCGCCTCTCCTACTGCTAAAGACTGCTGGAATAAGCGCGCTAAATTTATTGGCGGCAATGGTTTCGGGGAGCCGGAACTGGGAAAACAAGTTGTGAATGCTAAAGGACTCACGCTCGCCAAACTGCTGAAAGCAGTTGCTACAGATAAAGCGCTGTTTACCGGCTTCGGCATTCACGTTAACTACAATGCCAATTTTAAAATAGCATCAGTAAATTATGTGCGGTTTGAAGACATCCGCCTCGGCGATACCGATTCACCGGAAACGGCTGATAAGTACGCTATCTACAATGATTGGGGCCGCAAGACCTGGAAAAACATCATGCGCAGCAAGATTACTTTCCTTGATAAATTCAATCCTGGCAAGGATGCGATAACGCAACAGGTAACGGCAGCAGGCGGCTGGGAAAACTACAAAGGGCAATTGTTTTATTTCAACCCGGAGGTGGATGATTACCCCTTAATTGAAGCCGACAGCGTTTGGGAAGATTTTGAAACCGAAGCGGGCATAAAAGTATTTAACAACCGGGAAGTAACAACCGGCTTCCTTCCCTCAACCATGCTGTTTATGCAAGCCCGACGGGAAGAAGCCGATAACAGCAGTCCGGATGACGATGAACAGCCTTACAATAATGTGCCGTCGCAATTGGAAAAAGACCTTGGCGCTTTCCAGGGGGCCAAAAGCGCACAGAAGATTATCGTTATCGAATATGAAGACGAGGCATCCAAACCGGAGTTTAAGCCTTATTCAATTCAAAATAACGATAAGCTTTTCGAGACGACTGAAAAATCAGTTGAAGCACGCATTATCAAAGGGTTTTCCATTCCGAAAGAATTAATCAATGCCGAGAAATCATCCGGACTAAGTAATGGCGGCGAAAAGAAACAGGCCATTTGCGAATTCAACGACAATACCGCGCCCGACAGGCTGGAACTCTCGGAAGTGTTTGAGGAGATATTCAGTAATTTTTATATCGATATCAACCCTGAAAACAACTGGAATATACTGCCTGTCCCAGCTAATGTTGCTGATGACTCAGCAGGCCTGAAAGCAGGCAACAGCATTAACCAACTGCTGCTATCCAACATCCCCGCCGAAAACAAAATAGCCATACTGGTTTATGCCTACGGCTTTAGCCAGGCAGAGGCGGGGGAGATGGTCAGCCCCCTGGCCCCCTAAAGGGGGAATAATAGCGGGGATAATTTAAAAACGAAAATATCAACTTAACTAATCAAAAATTCCCCCTTTAGGGGGTTAGGGGGCTTATGCAACTAATCAACCAAACAACATTTCAGCGATACGAGGATATCTCTGTAAACATAAAGCCGGAGCGGCTTTATGTATTCATTAAAAAAGCACAGGATCTCGACTTGAAGCCATTTCTGGGTCACGCTTTATATTATGATTTTATTCAACATTTTAATGACGACGGCGCTATTAAAGATGATGCACCACAGCAATACAAAGACCTGTTTAATGGTAGCGAATACCTGGACAAGCGCGGTCACATTGTTTTATATGAGGGAATGGCGCCGACGCTGGTGTACTTTACCTTCGCCCGGTTTATAGAAGCTGATGCTGTACATTATACATCAACCGGCCCGGTTATAAAACATCACGACAATGGCGATGCAGTTGCACCCAAAGACATCATTAAACTGGTGCAACAGCAACGCAGCGTAGCCAACGCTCACGCTAACGAGATTGAAAAATTCCTGTTCGATCACCGGGCTGATTTTCCCCTATGGCAATACAATGGCAAAAACAAAACCAGCCGCCAGGCCGGTCCGCGCATACGAAGTATCGACAGAACGGATTTCAACAACGAGTTAACCGACTTGAGAACGATTTCACAGATTCTGAACTAAGACTTATAAGATTAAAAGATATATGATCTTATCACCGCTTGCTATTCTCATCAAATAAGTCAAATTCTATCAAAATAATCGGTGAAATCATTCTCAAATCGGTGAAATCCAAAAAAAATATAATTATGTCAACAGATAAAAAAATAACCGAACTACCAATAGCCACATCGGTAAGCGCGTCCGACGTCTCGGTGCTGGTTAATAGCGGCACCGACTACCAATACACATTCACCGTGCTATTGCAGTTTTTGCAAAGCAACCTTAGCACCGGCGCAAGTATTTCGTTCGGAACGGTGCTGCCTCAAAACACCGCAGGTAAAAACGGGGACGTGTTCGTAAATACATCATTGGGTTCATTCGCACAAAAAATATCCGGCACCTGGACGATCGTTTATACACTGCCCACCGCCAACGCCGCCGATGGAACGCTGCTCTACGGCGCAGGCATACCAGGCTCCGGAAGCGGCAAAAACTCCGATAGCTATATCAATACCCTAACCGGCATTTTTTATAAAAAGTCGGCAGGTGCATGGTCGCAGGTATTTTCGATGGCAACAGGGCCGCAGGGTCCGCAAGGTACTGCCGGCACCAACGGAACGAATGGATCCGATGGCAACACCATCCTCTTCGGAATAACAAATCCGTCCAATACTTTAACAGGCGTTAATGGCAACTTTTACATCAATACATCAACCTATACACTGTTTGGCCCGAAAACAGCCGGCGCCTGGGGTGATAGCGTCTCGCTCATCGCCCCCGGCTTACCTGATGGCGGCGCTGCAGGCCAGGTATTAGCGAAAGTTGACGGCACAGACTTCAATACAGAATGGCGGGACAACTCATTTGCAACCCTCAGCGGTGAACCCGGCGACAACACAAATCTTGCAGCAGCGCTGGATACAAAACAAGATCAATTAGGCTTTATTCCCGAAAATATAGCGCATAAGAATGCTGCAAACGGCTACGCAGGCTTAGATAGTTCGGGCAAGGTTGCGGCAGTGCAGCTTCCCTCTTATGTGGATGATGTGTTAGAATTCGCCGATTTTGCAGCCCTGCCTGCTACCGGTGAAACCGGGAAAATTTACGTCACCCTGGATACCAATGCCGAATATCGCTGGAGCGGCTCAGCTTATATACAAATAGTTGCATCGCCGGGCAGTACAGACTCTATAACCGAAGGTACAACCAATCTTTATTTTACAGTAGCCCGGGTGTTGACCACTATCTTAACGGGGATTGGTTTTAGCAGCACTACTGCTGTAACGGCAACTGACACAATTTTGGCGGCGATAGGTAAACTGCAGGCGCAGATAACGGGCCTGTTTAAGATACCCTCTGGCGGAACAACCGGGCAGGTGCTGGCGAAGGTTGACGGAACAGATGGCAATGTGGAGTGGATAACAGTTACCGGAGGGAGTGGTACGCCAGGAGGAACAGATAAGCAAATACAGTTTAACAGCTCCGGAACATTTGCAGGCAGCCCTAACTTAACCTGGGATAGTTCAAATAAAAGGCTGGGGGTTGGCGGAACCGCCAATTTACCATTTGAGGTTAAATATGACGGCGGGTCTGACAATCCATCTTTTGCTGCAAGGTTTACAAATACATCCCCGGTGAATGGTCCTTCGCCAGGTATTGTACTATCAGGCGCAAATAGCACTAACCCGAATGACAGGAATTGGGCCAGCGCTATCAATGTTTTCCAGCACGGCGATTTTGCCATAACTTGTTCAGATAACTCGTCCGGTGATCCCGTGCTTGGCAATCCAAGGCTCAGTATTCTCAGGAACGGCTTCGTTGGCCTTGGCGGGCAAACAAATCCCCAGGCACTATTGCAGATGGATTCTACTGAAAGTGGTATCCTGATACCCCGCATGACGGAGGCACAACGCTTGGCTATTAGCTCCCCGGCTGTTGGCTTGCAGGTTTACCAAACCGACGCCGGCACTTACGGCGAGGGTGTTTATCAATACCGGTCAACAGGATGGGCCTCAAGCAGCGGCGGCGTGGCCGGGACGGATGGGCAGATACAATTTAATAGTGGGGGATCATTCGCCGGAAACTCAAAAATGACATTCGACCCTGCGACGAGTGTTTATAAGGTTGTTACGAAACCCTATGACGGATATCAAATAGATGCAACAAGTCCCTACTATTCAGGAATAAGCTTGCTAACTAATGGTATTAAATATGGTTATATAGGCTCTGGTAATAGCAATGTGATAGGTAACGCGAACGATCTTTCCATACAAGCCATAAATGGTGGTCGCGTTAGTATAGAAGGCGCACAAATTTATTTTTCCGGAGTCGTTAACTATGATAATTCAGCTAACTATGGCACAGGAAGCGGTGGCACATGGGCATATGCATGTTATGGATTCGGCAGTTTAAAATCTGTGAATATGGATTTTTCCTTCTCTGGTGGAACCATGGAAATGGGAAACGCTGGCGGCGTGCTAAATAGTTGGCAGAATTTTAACGATTGGCTTTTCAAAAATTCCAATATCGGTTTTGCCAGTAGCGGATTAACCCAAAGTGATGTGTATGCACAGTTCATGGCTTCTTCAAAATCGTTAATAATTAACGGCGGGGACACAGCCGGCTTTACAGCCGATACAAGTGCACTTTTGCAATTGGATAATACCTCACGAGGTTTTTTGCCGCCCCGTATGACAACCAGTCAAAAAAATGCGATTAGCAATCCAGCTGAAGGCTTAATAGTTTACGATACCACCTTGCATAAACTTTGCATTTATACAGGTTCAACATGGGAAACGATAACATCTATTTGATACCTGCAAATAGCAACCACGTTTGCGTTTTAACTATTACACAATCAAAGCTTATCACGTATTATTTACACTTATTTTTTGGGGTAAACATCTTTTATTTTTGCTGAAGAGCTAAGTTTTAATACAAAAAGAATTCTCATATCAATTTCCTAATTCGATCTAAATTTGGTTTTATATTTAAGGAAAAACCTTTCGAAATAGGTATATGATAAATAGGCAATGACGATCAATAGAGTCATTCTTAGAATTATTGCGTAGGGGAAGTCAAGAAAATACCAATTTTGTTTACTCGTAAAAAATTGTTGCCAAATATATAAACTGTAAGATAGTACACCGACTTTAACCATTATAGTGTTGTCTAATATATGCCTAAAAAAATTGCCACCTTTCAAATTAAGTAAAATTACGTAGCCTATTATAAAAGGGAAGATAATCGACGACAAATACGCTATATTCAAAGTAGTTGCCACAGTTAGGAAGCAACCCGCTATAATGAACAATACAAAGCTTGTCAAATAATAATTCTTTAGTCTTTCAACTGCAATAATTTTCTTAAACAGCATTATGGAATATAGCGAGCCGATTAAGATGCTTACAGTTCCTTTGCCAAAAAGAAATATTGATCCAGTTGCTACAAGATGAAGAATATGGTTTGAATAAAATATACCTATGTTATTGTATATCAGAAAGTTTAAAATTGGCATAAGTAATATCAACGCCAAAGCGAAGCAAATAAATTTATTTGTCTTTAAAACTATAAAAAAGGGAAACAGAAGATAAAATTGTTCCTCTACTGAAAGTGACCAAAAATGTCCGGTATACCACTCATAAAAATTCTTGAAAGGTATATTTCTGATATAAAAAAAAGAGTATAAAAAATTTAAATTAGGGATATTTAATTGAAGCGGTCTATTAAGCACAATTAAAACCAGCAACAGCAAATAAGAAACAGGTATTATCCTGAGAATTCTTCGAATATAAAACTTACTAAATGAAACGCTGCCATGCCTTACTCTTTCTTTGAGCAAAAGTGTGGTTATTAAAAATCCACTTATAACGAAAAAAATTTCGACGCCAACATCGCCGCAAAAATAGCGAGTCACGGATGTGTCTGCTGCTAAATGGGATGCGATAACAATAATAATAGAGACCCCCCTTAAGCCGTCTAAACCTGAGAAATGCGCAGATTGTAAAATACAAGGCGTTTCTGATATATCAGCAAAAATCCGTTCTGTAAAGGCTCGAAGACTTGGGCTAAAAGACAGTTTCATTACTTCAAATAAACACAAATTAATGCTCAATCGACTACAACCTCCTTACTTCTTTATCATAAAATTAATCTAAGGCAAAGTTCTTCTCACCATGACCACACTCGAAAACCACCAAATAAAAGGCATAACTGTAAAAAATATAATCGTCACGCTAATTAGTACGGTTAGTATTGTAGTTTCAGTTATGACAGCTTATTATGGATTAAAATCTGACATCCAAAAAATCAGTGCAGATCGGATTTCAGAAACCCGTTTAGCAAACCTCCGGCTTACATTGCTTGAAAACGAGGTTGCCTTGCTACAAAAAGAAGTAAATGCGATAAAGTTTTCCGAAAACAGCAAACCGCTCACTGTCAATACAACTAAAGGGAACCAACATCTACTGACTACGGTTAAATGATCTAAAACAGGAAAATCAATGATTTTTGGTGCCCAGAACGAGATTCGAACTCGTACATCCTTACGAATGCCACCCCCTCAAGATGGTGCGTCTACCAATTTCGCCACCTGGGCCTGTTTAATCTTAAAGTCCTTAGTCGATAGTCGTGAGTCTTATTTTTTGACTACGGACCTTAGGCTATCGACTAAAGACTTTTAAAGGATGTGCCCGAAGAGAGACTCGAACTCTCAAGAGACAATTCTCAACGGCTTCTGAGACCGCAACGTTTACCAATTTCGCCATCCGGGCAGGGCTGCAAATATAAGTGTTTCGTGTAAAAAGCAATCAATAAATATAAAAAACTGTAATTGGTTGCAAACCGGCCATTTATAACCTAATTTCGGGTAAATCATTATGGCAATTCGCCCACTTTTATGAGAAGCTTCAAATTATCAACTCTTATTTTATTACTTATTCTTTCCGTTTCATTACAAGCCCAAAGCATCATTCAACTGCAGCAGGGCAAGCCAACCAGCATACGCGGACTATCAGTTGTTGATGATAACGTTGCCTGGGTAAGCGGCAGTAGGGGATATATTGGTATTACAACTAATGGCGGCAAAGACTGGAACTGGCAGCAGGTAAAAGGATTCGAAAAAGCCGATTTCAGGGATATTGAGGCGTTCTCTGACAAAAATGCGGTTATCATGAGTTCAGGCACACCGGCACTGGTTTTGAAAACAACAGACGGCGGTGTTACCTGGCAGGAAAAATACAAAAACACAGATACCGCCTATTTCTTTGACGCGATGGATTTTGCCGATGCAAAACATGGTTTTATCCTCGGCGACCCGATCAATGGGAAATTTTTGCTGATGGAAACCAAAGACGGCGGTGAAACATGGAGCGCCTTTAAGGATACGCCTGCTGCCCTGCCTGGTGAAGCGGCTTTCGCAGCTAGTGGAACCTGTTTGCGTGCAATTGGTAACAGGCTTTACATTTCATCGGGCGGCACAAGCGCCAGGTTAATAACTTATGAAAATTCTTGGGATTATGCTGCGTTGCCAATAACACACGGACAGGCAAGCACTGGCTCCTTTTCGGTGGCGATGGGAAAGAATAATGGACTCATTGTCGGCGGCGACTATGCGCACGACAAAAAAAACGATTCTCTTACAGCTATATATGAAATTCATCCGGGCCTCCATTTTACGCCGGCAAGTAAACAACCTGCTGGGTTTCAGTCGTCTGTTGAATTTTTAAATGGCGATACATTTCTCGCCACAGGCACTCCTGGTAGCAATATTACAACTGATGGCGGCAAAACCTGGAAGCAGATTGAGACTACCAGCTATAACGTTTGCCGCAAAGCCAGGCAGGGGAAACTGGTTCTGTTAGCTGGAGATGGCGGAAAAATCGGAATATTGAAAATGTAGAAAGCTGGCTATGAAGCGCTTAAAAGCCTAAAAAAATAAATTAAAATAAGGCTTGCACGGAAAACGAAATAGTCCTATATTTGCACCACTTTAAACAAAAGCAGTTAAAGTACGATTCCGTAGCTCAGCCGGTAGAGCATAACACTTTTAATGTTGGGGTCCTGGGTTCGAGTCCCAGCGGGATCACAAGAATCGTTTAAACGGAGATAAAGCCTTTAGAAATAAAGGCTTTTCTTGTTTTAAACCACTTCTAAGGCACTTTTTCATTCAGCCAGGGTCAAAACAGTTTAAGTCTCAGTTCTAATTTTAGTAAACGCTCACTTAGGCTTTTGGAACAGGATTTCACGCACTTTGTATGATGTCTCAGTTCAAACTTAGTAAATGCTGACTTAAGCCAAAGTATAAACTTGCGGTCGGTTCATATCCAGGTGAGTCTCAGTCCAAACTTTAGTAAATGCTCGCTGGAAGACTTGGCAGCCTACCCTTTCTTGGTGTATATACATGTCTCAGTCCCATCTTTATCAAATGTTCACTGGAAGTACCAAACAAGCAACGTGTCCTGCGGTTATAACCAATTAAATCAAGATGAGCATGGATATTACCAATGCCAAGAAAGGGGATATTAATATCCCATGGTACCGGGAAGGGTATACCCCAGGCAAATAATTGTAGAACAAGATCAACCACCAGGGACATGCATCCATATCCCTGGCTAAAAAACGAACTATACATCTTTATGTAAACCCAGGCCATTTATCCCGAACCACCCGCTATCGTTGGCTTGCAGGTGGGCGGCATCAGCAATTGGGCAATAGGCGACTATCCTATTAAACCGCTATTTTAAATATTTAAACTTAATGCTTTTTGAACTGCTTTGCCACGGGAGTTGACGTCAAGTTTTGTTAGTATGGCGGAAATATGATGGCCAACAGTTTTCGATGCTATAAAAAGGCTCTCGGCAATTTCTTTATTAAGTAACCCCTTTTTTAATAGTTGTAACACATCCAGCTCTCTTTCTGTCAACCACGCCGGGTTCGCCAGCGTCACCTTGCGCTGTCCCTGCGGAATGTTCTTTATACCGGCCTTGCGCATTTCCCGTCTTAATTTTTCGCACACGGCGACGGCCCCGAGTTTTTGAACCAGGACCATCGCTTTTCTCTTGTCACTTTCACCGCCTTCAAATAGGTCAATAGCGTGCTCAAAAGAGCCGCCAACTGGCGCTCCGAACGTCCTGTCGGCCGGGCTGCTAAACGGTCGATCCGTGGTTTCGCCTGATAGCAAATAGTCCTTTTGTGTTTTTTTCAACCAGTAGTGCAACCGGTTAATTCCGTTAAGCTTTTCCCTTTGTGTTATCGTATCTAATAAGCTGGCAATATCCTTCTGGTGTAGCAGGTTCTCACCAGTCAGCCATTCGTATTCCAGCAAGCCCACCGATACAAACAGCAGGCCGGGATGCATAAGGGTATCAAAAGCCATGGATTTTGCCTGCAACAATAAAGGCAGCGCACCTTGTTCCGCCCGTCGTAGCTTTAAAGTAGCAGTTAAGCAAAGGGCGCATACCTTTATAGCCGGTGGAAGATCGTCGTTTTTTAGTAATGCACCTGCTATGGCGCAGGCGTTGTCCCACTCCCCTGTTTCCAGGCAGAGGCGCGATTTCCATACCTGCAAATACAAGCTCACCGGTTCCAGCCCGCGTTCGCAACAGTAGCTGATACCATCGTTGATTATCTTTTTTGCAAAGATGTAATCGTTGGCGAGGATACCGTTAACAGCTAAAATACAATAGATATGGGCAGCGTGGCCACAGTAACTGTTTTTTAAGGCGGTATCAAGGGTTTCCAGTAATATTGCCTTGCCTTTTGTGAACGACGTGGTTATGGACATCCGGGCCGCGCCGATACGGAGGCGTGCCTGGAATATCATCTGGGGTTCGCCGATACCCGTCGCCGCTGCGTGCGCCTGATGGCCCCATTCCAAACTTTCACCTGGCCGGCCGGCAGACAAACTTAGTTGCGCCATATTCTCATAAGTCAAAGTTTTCAATTTTGCCGGGGTTGAGCTGTCTACCATGTTTACGGCTGTATTTCCTAATTTTTCAGCCAGTAGCCTGTCCCCTTCAGAGCGCCATAACTTTGATAAAAGCAACGTGCATGCGGCAGTTTTCTCCGGGTTTTGTTTATCCTTCCAAAAATTCAGCGCCTTTTCAATATAACTTATTGCATGCCGGCAATCACCTGCCAAATAGCAGGCGTGGGCATACAGTTCATATAAGCCGTTCGCTTGTTCCTCGTCGGGGTGGTAATTACAATCAATGGCTAACCGGTATAATTTTGCGGCCTCGGCATGCGCTCCCTTCAGATCAGCCCTTTTGGCAGCAAGGACGGCATACTGGTATACCAAATCATCACGGTGGGCCTCTTTGGCATAGTGTAAAATGCGCCTGGTTTCGCATTTCTGCCCGGGCTCCTTAATACAAGCGTTAAGCACCTGCCTGTTCAGGTCAATTCTAACCAATGGTGACAGTGCGGCCTCTATGGTGCGGCGGTAAAGCTCATATTTAAAAAATATCTTCCCATCTGACAGTACCAGTATCTTCGCATCAAGGGAAGCTTTGATCGCCTGGTTATAGTCCGGGAATATTTTTTCAATGTATATCGTTTCCAACCCTGCATTTGACGTGGACAAAATGTCCCATACATGTCTTGTTATATCAGGCTGCTGGCTATAAACTGCTAATACAGTGTCGCGTACATTGTCCGGCACACCTGGGTTTTTAGCGCCTAAGATTTCGTTCACGTAAAATGGGTTTCCGCCTGTGAGGTGAAAGATGTCGTCCCCGTTATATCCCGCTGTTACAGCCATATTGTTAACTGCCGGTGCCGAAAGGGGGGGCAGGGTGATGCGCGTTAAAGCTTCTCGCGAAAGGTCGCCCAGCACAGTGGTCAACGGGCGCCCGGCTGGTGCCTCGTTATCCCGGCAAGTAAGGATTAACATACAGGGAGCATCTGAGATACGCCTCGCCAAAAATTTTATAAAACCAAGCGTGTGTTTATCTGCCCATTGTATATCCTCTATTACCAGTATTACCGGTTTCCGGGCACAATTTAACACTTTGAGTATTTTTACAAACAAGAGCATAGGGTCGGTAGCCTCACAGCTTTTGACAATATCTTCATTTTCCATTTGCACGCTAATATCAAATAACGGTGCTAAAACATGTGGCGTGGAAAATGCGTCGCAGGTGCCCTGGTATACCTGGCAATTTTCTGCCAACCCGCTGCAAAATGCTTTTGTTAGAGCGGTTTTACCCATCCCGGCTTCGCCGGTTATCAAAATGCATCGCCCTTCCTTTTTATTTACGTTTTCAAACGTCGCATTTAAAATGGCCAGAAAATCAGCCCTTTCAATCAATTTCATCGGCTATAAAATTTCAATAATTAGTCTGTCTTTTAATAAAGGCCCCGGAAGCATGCATTGCCAACACGGCCTTTAAAAAGAAATAACAAAAGCGGTACGTTACTGGAATCTCATTAAGACAATAAGTGAATTTTGAAAGGTCTGTTAAAATAACGGCAATCTGTTGCAGGGGTACAAAAGCGCCTTGTTAGGGCATGAGACGAGGGCCAAACTGTGTATTTCATAGTAATTGATTTAGATGTTGTCGCAAATATGGCAACATTTAACCTATATGAAATATGCAAAACTATCCAAAATCAATTTGCTTTATAAATAAAGAGACCAGCTTGTTTGGCTGGTCCCTGTAAATAAACTAACAATTTAATTACCGCTACGCTATTGTGTAGTGAACAATGATAATCATGTTATTCATATTATCCGGTGTGATTCGCGGGTTCGCAACCGGGTTTTTAATTAGCCATGCACCTGCTGCATTGTTATAGTTCAGGGTAAGGCCCTGCCAATCCCCATAAACTCCCTTTTTAAGGTTTAACGGGCCGGTATTGGTTGGGGCCGGAACTGTCTGCAGGTTGTTGAACGGCCCGGCGCCATCGGCAACAAGTTCTATCGAGGTGATCTTAATAGCCTTGTTCTGCACAAATATCGGGAACCTGCTTTTATCGAGGTTTAAGGTAAGAACCTGATCGTCGACAACGCTTGCAGGATTCAAAAATTTGTACCATTCTGTCGATAGGTCAGTTTTAGCGCTAAACACTCGCATCAACCCTGTGTCCTGTGCAGAAACAAGCATCTTGTTGATGTTTGCGGTCACGTTGTCAGATGCGCTTGTACTTAACGCGGCTCCCCCATCGCGGGCAGTATATTTAAGGTTGAGTATAACATCTGAGATTGTGTCATAATCGAACTGGTCAAATACTGCAGGCAATTCCAGGTGCCAAAGGCTTATAGCGCCCGCCCCTTCGAAGGGAAGATAACGTTCATCCCTGAAATTGAGCTCAAACATGCCGCTGTCATTCTGCGCACCGCTGGTGGCAATTGACTGTACCGGTGCGGTAATATCCCTGAATCGGGGATCGTCGCCTGTTGCTTTACGCTGGTACTGGCCAGATGCGAGCGAGCTAGCACGCAAAGCACTTTTGGCAAGCGTTAGCTTACAGCTAATAGTTGTATAGGGGCCTGTGATACATGGTATGGTAATTGAAACTGATTTAATACGGCGCATGTAATGGCCGGGGTAATCCATATCGAACAGTTCCTCCGGTAAATTGATAAAGCATTGGCGTGTTGTTTTCAATTTCAGCAATGCAACCGGGTCGAGCTGTGAAAGTGAAATCGGCTTGGTTAATTCCAACTCGCGTTTATTTTGGTCGTAATACGCCATTTCCATTTGCTTCAGGTCAAAAGAAAGCTGATCGCCGGCCAGTAAGCCTTTTTTCAGGCTATCCCAATAGCCGAAGTTAATGTACGATGAGTCGTCAAGTCCAAGTTCGTACCTGAAACAACGTTCCGCTTTTTTTGCGATGCTGTATGCAAGTTGGTACACCTGGAAATAGGTTGCAGATGTTTGGGTAATCATCCAATTGAACAGTTCTTCATTGGTAAACTTGCTCTGCATAAAATCATTTGTTTCACCGGCGTTATCAATTACCAGCTGCTGATTTTTCACCTCTGTATTGGCAATTTCCCAACGCAGCTGCGCACCTTCAATTTGCTTTTCAAGCTGGCCAAATTCAACGCCTACCTGATCGGCCTGGAACTGCCATTCGGCAGCACGGCGGCTATAATCGCTAACGGTTTTTAAAATCCCGGCTGTTTTTTCAAGATTACCGGCAACGGATTGCAATATATCGGCCCCGCTCGACGCACTTTTTGAAGCATGTGAGCCACCATCCGAAGCGACTGCTACAACTCCTAATCCCCCGCTTCCGGCGGTAAAATCAGGGCCATTTGCGGTTACAGCCGCTATAATATGAGCCGCTGTAATACCTGCACTAATTGCAGCCGATGCACTATTAAAACCAAGCGCTGTTTTTTCCCAGTTATTGTAGCCGGTACCAATAAGATTAGAATAATAACTGTCGCGAACCTGTAACAGTTGATGCTGTTTGTCTAACCCGTCCATTACCAACTGCGCTTCATTAATTTGTGCTTGCTTAACAACCATGACGGCATTCAATACCTTCAATTCCTGGCCGGCGCGCAGCAATGACATCGCTTCCGAGTCTTTCTTCTCAAGTACTGAAAGCAATGCCGAACCCAATGATTTTACCTCGCCGCAAATCTCCATTGCTCTTTGAAGCATAGTGTTAAAGCGATACGCCGGCATTTGGGCACTCATGTCATTCAGTATGCTGCCTAAGTCGATACCTGCTGCCGTTGCCCGTACTAATACTGATGGATTAACAGTCGCGGCAAACAGCGCTGCCGGCACAACTGTACCATCAATATTCAAACAATGCCTCAACTTAAACAGCCTGTCGTTAATTACATTCCAATAACCGGTTGGGCCAACCATATTTTCGTTTACCGGCATACAGAAATATGTGGTTTGCATACCTGGAAGCGTGCGCGAACCGGCTGCCACAGGTGGTGGCGCGCTGGATTGTTTTAACGTGTTTAATGGCAACAGGTTCTCTACATTTACCACCGCATCCGACATATCATCCAGCTTTTGTTCCAATTGATAATAGTTATCAATCACCGGTTTAGTTATCGAAGGAAGAATCTCAGGTTTAGGGCCTAAAATCTCCGAAGCAAGCAAATACAGCTGTGTAGCCTGGTTAACCGATTCCATGGTATCCTGTCCGAAAAGGTAATCGCCGTAACGGATAAGGTGGCCCACATATTTCATCACAGCAACTTTTTGGTAGGTTACAGTTCTATATTCGGCAATGTAATGCGGCTGGAACGGATTATTGCGCCAGTCAGCGATATTTTTCACAAACTCACTATGTAAATTGTCAGAAGGATTGTTAACGCCAAGCAATATTTGGTCAATACGCTGGTTCAAATAATCCTGGCTGGTAGTTTCAAAAAAGGGTTTGGTATTCCAGTATTTACCCGGTGCGGGGTTATCCGAACTATCCATCGGGTTAAATATATACCTGTACCAACGGTCAGCATCATCAAATTGCTGGTTTTGGCTTAAGCGTTCGGCTATCATCAGCGGGGCATGATAAAATAGTTCCCAGTTGTATAACCCATAGCCTAATTGAAGGCTAAAGTCCATGCTCTCTGTCGGGTAGCCCGAATTTGAGGGGCCTTTGTAGATATTATTGGTGGTCAGCAGGTCACTATAATAAGTTGCGAAATTAAATCCTGTGGTTGCCAGCTGTGTATCGCGCGCCATTAACCCGTTAACACCATCAACAAACAAACGCTGCATAATATTTGCGATCATCGGATGATAAAAGGTAAAATAATGTGAGCTTATCGGGCCGTTGAGTTCGGTATTTATTTGCGCATCCGTTCCGGTCAAATTCGTATTGCCTAATACGGTTCTTTTTGCAAAACCCAGGTAATCCTCATAGGTCACCTCATAAGTACTATTATCAGTACGCTCCTGCCGTACAAAATAAGAGCGATGATGATCCTGGTAAAAGAAAGGCAAAAGTTCGCCGGTGAAAATAACATCTGTTGCTGGAAGCCGGCTGATGAAAACGTTGCGGTCTTTCATACTCATTTGGAAGGAAACGAGGTTAGCGTACTTACCGCGCGATTGGTCGGGGATGACCGTATTTGAAGAAGGCACAGTTGTTAACGGTGGCGTATTAATCTCCGTTTCGAGCATATTCACCAGGTTTTTGGTTTGCACCGTACCGTCACTACCTACCAGTTCGAGATTTGCAGGAGCATTTACAATAACCGGGTAACCTTTCGCAATATCTAATTGGAAGCCCTTAACATAAGCGTTTGCTACCGTTGAGCTGTAATAGCAACAATTTATAACAATGGTACCATTTTTCGAGATTGCATCTAATATAGACTGCAGATATGGCAAATCGGCTGCCGGATTAGTTATTTTATGCACTTTGCTGTAATCAAATATCGGCATATCCAGGGGAGTGAAGAAAAACTTCGACGCATCCGGGAAGGTCGATTTAGCGCAGATGATCTGGCCCGAATCGTCGTTATTTGATATCTTCTTGGGGCTCCATTTACCGTTTTTATATTCACTATAAGCCAATTGGATCTGCCAGTTTTGCGGAGCATTAGGATTAGTTGTAGGCTGGTCTTTAATTATTGCCCAAAATAAGTAAACATGATTATTGTAAACTACCGGCATTATATATTCGCTGCTTACATCAAGATCAATCTTTTCCCATGGGGTCCATCGCCGCCCTTCAATAAATTTGCGGTAATAATATACCTTTGGATCGCCGCCGAAAGTACGTCCAAATACATGTAATGTTTGAGATGGATCATCATACCACATACCCTTCATCTCCAGCCTCGATACTACGCTTAACTTATCGACGTAATTTTTAAAAACAGTCTCAACGTTTTCGGCGGTAACCTCATTCTGCATCAACTCGCTTTCCAGCTCTGTTAAAAACGACGATTTTACATCCGCAGGCAAAAGTTCCGGCTCAATATAGTTTTCAGGGTATAAAAACACCTTCATATTTGCCTGCCACACCCTGAAGTTTTTCATCCATTGCCATTGGTTCCAGTCGGGGTCAGTCGCTGTATCTACCAGGATATTCGATTCGAGGCTCATGAAGCAACGCTGAACAAAAAGCTGTACCGTATTGGTAGCCTGTACAATGCGCGATGTAGGCTGGCACGAGCACATTTGTACGTCCAGTAAAAAGTAGCTATACAGGTCGTCGGCAGTTTTCCAGGTTTGTGTGCCCGGGTTGGCCAGCAGGTACGCAATCAATGCATCGCGTTTCTTTTCGCGCAGGGTGTTCTGTATGGTTTGGCTTACCTGTACCCATTCGCTGTTGCTGTAACCTTGCTTGAGCGTCTGCTTAATTTTTGCTACGTCGGCTGCGGTGTAGGCATCTTTAGTCCATGCAAATGCATCGCTAATGGCTATGCCTAATTGCTGCTGCATTGTTATACGCTGGTGCAGGCGCATCAGGATGGGCACCGATTTAATATCGGTGGCTAAAACAAGGGTAATAATGTTTGATGCCGGGCCTATAAGCGTTGTCAGATCTGTTGCATTCCAGCCGGTTAGCAACGTCAGGTTTTTTACCAGGTTGTTGCCATAGTTGGTCAGCTCCGTTCCTGTCAACGCCGTTGTGCCCTGGTTAATAGCATCAAGCATGATTGAGTATACCGACAGGATTGTATTATTTACCACATCGGTTACTTTAGCCGGGTAATATTGTTGAAACTTTAACAGGTTTACCAACGCTTCAAAAGCAGGGAATGTTGTTGCTGCCGTGCTTACCGGCGCCAATGGCAGCCCCTGGAGAGTTAGACAAGCCACATCAGCAGCATGGGGCAATAAAAAGGCAAGGTCGGCTGCGGTGAGCTTTAAACGGCCTGCTGTAAAGCAGAGTTTGGCAATAAACTGGTAGCGGCTGGTTTGTGTGGCCGAAACAGCCACTTTATTAACAAAATCATCTGTAGTAAGGTCGGTGTAAATTGCAGGTACAGAATTAAGGGCCTGGCTGATTACAGTTTTATCAATACTGAACCAGTTGCTGATGTCTTTTACGAGCACATTCTGCTGTAGCAATCTTTTATAAACCGGGGCCAGCTTATTTATGAAAAAGGCAAAACGGGATGCAGTATCACCGTTCAGTATGCCAGCCAAGCCGGTGGTAACATCGGTTGCCGTAGCAAAGAAAATATTCCCTGCGGTACTGTCTGTTTGCTGTGATTTGTTGTAAAGCGCGTTAATTGCCGACTGGTAGGCTGCATCGGTGCTTAAGGCCAGCAGCGCAGTTTGGTCGGCAGCGCTCATATAGCCGGTTAAGGTTAATGATTTTGAACTGCTGTCAAAAACCAGCTGGCCATCCATCGGCGCGGGAAAAGTTATGGTTACCGGTGTCGCACCGGTGGTAAGCGGTAAAACCGGCAGCGGGGTAGTTAACCTAATATCATGATAAACCATCCTTAGGTTACGCAAAAAGCCGCTGTTCTCGGTTATCTTTTGCACGTATACTGTATCGTCAGTTGTATTCAGTATATCAACCAGGCGGTTAAGCAGGATAGGGTCCCAGTTAAATACACCGTCAGACAGCCATAATGATAGTAATACCCCATTTGCGTCAACCGCTGGTTGCGATACTGTTCGCGCTTTCAAAAGGTCATTTTGCAACTGGGTGAGCGCATTTGTAACTACATCGGCAGCGGGTACAAGGCTATGGCTGGCGTCATCCTGGTGACGTAGTATATAGTTCAATTCATCGATACTGAAACCGGATGATTTAAGCGTATTGTATTTTTGAATGAACATGCATGTAGATTGCACGTTCTGGAACGGCTGCGCATCTACCAGGTAGGTTAAATTCAGGAGGTCGGTTACGGATAAGGTAAGCGCCTGTGCCAGTTGTGCATACCTGTACATTGACGAGAACAGCGCAAGACTGACTTTTGCTGTGCCGGTTGTGAACCGGGCAATCAGCGCATTTACATCTTTTAAAGAAACTTGCAGGATAGCGGCAAGCACCGGCTTATCGGCTTCTGCCAGGTTTAAGGTGCCTGCTGTGGCGGAAGCTATTGAAAAATTAGCACTAACCGGGTTGGTAATGGCTATATCCTGGAATAGCTGGTTATAAAGGCAATCAGGCAAGCTATGCGTGGTATCGATGTTTTGGTAAAACGCCAGGAGCTGGAAAACGCTTAGTTGCAACTTTTGCTGAAGCGTTACAAATTGGTGCAATTGCAACGCCAGCTTGGGTTGCAACGAGCCTTGCCCTATCGCCGGCGACATGATGATGGCATCAAGTTCATACATCGTGAAGTTCGTTTTACGCCATAACCTTAAAAAACGGTGCATCGCATCCAGCTTGGCAGGCGTAACATTCAGCAGCCGCTGCTGGTTGGTATTGGCGGCCAGGCTGTCATGTTCAATTACCGTATCTTTATTGGGGTTGATAAATTGTAATTGTATAAGGTCATACACCTGGCTGTAAGTCAGGCCGGACAATCCTTCAAAAACATCTACCTGAATGGTTGTGGTTGCTGCCGCATTACCCCAGTAAAGCGACTGGTGAGTGGGGTCGGCAGTAAAGATAAGTGCCTGCTCGGCAAGTGATATCCCCAAGCTGGCATAGCCTACCTTTACATCAGCATTTGAGGTGCCGGGCGCAGTATGGTCTTCTTTACGGAAGACATCCACCAGGCCCGCTTTTTTTATACCGAGCTTTTCAAGATGAAGCTCGCCCTCAGTTTCATAAAGATCGAACGGTAAGATAAACGGAGTCTTTGCCGTATTTAAAAAATTAGTATAGACGCTTGTATTTACATATTCAGGACCCGTGCTTATCGTATCTTTCGATAACAATGTTTGGTGCAATACCCTTATCTCCACCGTGCTGGCGGCGTTGGTTGCAGTTGCCTTGATTACAATTTTCGCGTCCCTTATTATCCAGTGCGTTAACAGCTGATAACTGCCGTCCGACTGTAAATGATTTACTGTGTAAGGGTCGGAAACTGTGGCAGCAGCGGTGAGCAGGTTACCTGGCCCTGTTTGGCCGGTGGCCGTTAGCTGCGCCTTAATGGTGGCTAACAGCGTGGTGTTGATTACACCTTTAAGCAGCAAAGCCTGCGAGCTGTTTGCGATGACCGCCACCGGCGAAGCAATATAATCTTCCATTATTTCGCAGGCGATGTCGATATACGGCACCTCCGTATTGGCATTGTCGCATCCAAGGTCGATGTCGCCGATATCCGGGCGACGCATTAACAGCAGATCTTTTACCGATGGCGTTTTGCCGCCCACGGCAGGTAAGGTACTGTGCCTTTTATCCAGGTAATGCAAAATATCGGTAAGGTATGCGGGTGCGCCATATACCGAGCTGCATTCGCTGCACTCGCAGTAGTTGCCGTGGCCGAACAAGCTGTCAAGGTCGGGCAGGTCTGTCGCCAGCCTTGTTGTAATAGCCGCGCCGAAATCCGGGAACGCATTCATCGCGGATGCGTCAACCATCGATTTCAGGTCGCTGGTAAGTGCAATGGCATTGGCGTGTACAGTATTAGCTTTGTCGAATATTTGTTCGGCTTGCTGCCGGCCAAGCTTATCGCTATAATTCTTAACAAAATTGGCTTTGCCCATTTTAAATACCTGGTGCGCCGAGTGAATATTGTCATTAAGCAGGGTTATGGCGCCATCGTATGACGATGTAAGCCTGAACACGCGCTGGATACGGCGTACACCATCTGTCACAGCCGCTGCATCTTTTTTGGCGACAGCTTTTTTATTCTGGTCGATAAAGGTTCCTACCTGGTGATTTAACAGGTCGAAACCAGGATTATCCTGCAAAAAAGCGCTTACTTTATCATGGTGAAGCAGCTTATGCTTGCTGTCTTTACTCATTCGTGCTGCAAAGGCAGCCGTTGGGAAAGCCCTTGTAAAGCTGGCTTCCAGTTGCCCGGCGTAGTTATGCAGCTTTTCGGTTTCGGTTTCGCCATGCGTGGCGGTGTGTGCTTTAATCTTATTCTTTTTGAGCAAGGCAGCCCAATCATTTGCGGTGTATCCGGCTAGTTTCCTAATATCGGCTATTGTGGTTACTTTTTCATTTTTAACCAATGTGCCAGTAAACGCCAGGTGATTGCCGGTCAAATTATTAACCTTAAAAACAGCCTCTACACTCTCTGAATTTTTTAAAGCTTTTAAAGTCTTTGATTCCTCAAGGCCATTCCAAAAATCAGCCTCGCTGCCGGTGTGGTTAGTAATGGCCGCGATGAATGCTTTTAGTGCCTCGCCCTTTAGGCCGGCCAGCGCAGCTTTTTGATAGCGTGCCGAAGGCATGCCGGTTACAGGGTGCTTTTCGGCATATGCCAGCAACTGATCATTTAATTGTTTGCGCAGCTTGTCAAACTCCGCAGTAATTGTAAACGCTATTTTATTTCTGTCAACGGCCTTTTGCAGCGCGTCCATTAATTTATCCGCAGGCGTGTGCATCAAAACGTCGAACGTCTCTGTCACTTTTGCCTCAAAGCCGGCTGACGGTTGCCTTGCCGAAGATAACGCAGGAACGCCCTGGCTTAAAATGCCGAACCATACATAAGCCGGTACAGGGCAAAATGTTTCAAAGCGGGCAGCCATAGCCATTTGCTCAACAACCGGCATAGATAAACCGGTTTTTTTTGCCACAAAGCTAATGTCCGGATCATCGGTTGTCTCTGTCATTTTTGCCAAGGGTACGTCCGTAACGAAAGGCAGGATGGTATTCAGCAACAGGTAATAATCAGCTACGCCGGCAAAAGGCTTGCCGCTGAGGTCAAAGTTAACCTGCTGCTCGGCAGGAATGTCGTACTGTGTTTCGTTTTGTTTAAGTAAAGTTCCCTTTGTATCGTATAAGGCCACAACAAGTGCGGCAGTGCCGGGGCTTTTAAGTGTAAAGTTTATTGTGTAAGTGCCATCAGCAGCGGTTACTGTTTGTGTTATAGCGCTTTTACTCCGCATGCCCTGGTTAAATACTTTAACCGTGACGCCGGACATTAATTGCTGATAGGCATCGCGCACAGTACCATAAATTTTGTATGCCTGTGCATTTTCAGAAACTGCCGCAGCAGTGGTGTTGTTTTCCATTTGGTATGTATTGGTTGGTGTTAAATATTTTTATTAATTATGTGTTTCCGGATCTTTAGTAGGGTTTCGCAGTACCTGCGTCAAACCGTTTTTGCAACTCCTGGCTATTTTTAAGATCTGTTGCATCCTGTCTACGCCTCCTTACATCTTCCGCTTTTTGGTTAATTATGTTGCCGCTTACAGTAATTAAGGTAGAGGCTACCTTCCATACGTCTTCAATGCTATGCCCTCCGGTAATTGTGTAGCCCTGCTTAAGGGACAGGCTAATAGTGGAGCTGTTTAAAACATCGATCCGTTGTTCCTGCGTTAGGCCATTGGCAAAATTGTAACCCAGCCTTAGGCCCTGGTTAAAGGCTTTTTCGTCTACTCCTTCTGCGCCTATAATGCGATCTTGCAAACTCGGGTTTATGCCATTTAAGGCAAGGTGATCTTCCTTCCACTGTTCCGATTTCCCCAGAAGATTGGCCGATAATCCGGCGGCAAACCCCGCAGCCGATCTGTTTGCTTTTTTTAAATCAATTGCTTCTGCGCCTGCACCTAAAGTTTGAATGGTGAGGATAATGGCATCTATTGGGTCGGGTCTAAGTCCTTCAATAATGTTCCACGCAGTAGAAAGGCCTTTTTTTGCAAGCCCTTTTGTCCCATCTTTTAGGGCCGCTTTTATGCCTCCCCCAACAGCTTCAGTCGTCGTCACGCCCGGTATGTGGGTAGCCTCTTCTAAAACATGTTGTGCGCTCCCTTCAGTGCCAAGGACATTTCCACCTTCGTGCGTATTGCCACCGCCATGGGTATATTGTTCCCCCTGCACGGTTTCAGAGGTTCCTCCTTTAGGGCCAGCCGGATTTTCAGGGTTAGGTGGCGGCGGGGGAGGATATTTCCGTTCGTTATCAAGATACTTTTTGTTTTCTGAAGCCTTGAGCTTTGACTTACGTTCAGCTTCGCTTTCTGATAGTGCAATAAGCTGCTTATTTAATTTTGGAACATGAATGTCTTTATCTGTTTCAATACTTACAATTAAAGTCCAAATCCTAAACGCTGTATTTATGGCTTTCCTCAATCCGCTCCGGCTTTGCACTATAATTGTCTCTTCAGGTGATTTACCCGTTAAATCCACGAAACGGACAGGGCTGCCTTTACAATACCTATAAACATTCAAGCCCCCTTTAATACCAACGGGATCCGCACTAAGCCATCGTCCCAGCCATGGCAGGTAATACCTTGCCCCGTGATATTCCAGGCCCGTTTCGTCATCGCGTTCCAATCCTGTATAGCGATACCGTTTGGCTGCTGCTGTTATTTGAGCATTAATGGCCTGGTAAGCTGTGCTGCCATAGGGGTAGTATTCCTCATACGAGATGATTGCCGCATTTGCATCCAGCTCAAGGCTTGATGAACCCTGGTGATTACTATATTGGTATCGGATAAGGCGCTCTGAAACAGCCGCGCCGCTTTTAATAGTTTTAGTTTCTACCAGTGCTGTTACATGCAAGGTTTCGGTTTCCTCCTGCACCACCCCTGCGCTGTTTGTCTTACGGTAAATCTCCAGGCCGCCCAGGTACGTCCTGTCTTCTTTGGCACCATCCAGCCGCTCAATTACTTTACGTACGCGATTGCCGCCTGCATAAACATAGTAGGCCTTACCCCCGCCCCCCAGGTCCGCCATTTGCAACTCATCTTTGTAGTTCCAGGTTAAGCCTCGCAATTGCGCCAGGTTTTCAATATTTCCGTGCGCATCATAGGTAAAGGCTTCGGTGCTGTTGCTTAGCGTATTGCTTTTTAAACGATTATTGGTTGTTTCATGTTGGTAGTTACGCGTCCAGCCGGCGGTTCCGGCGGTATGGATCATTTGCAGAATATTCCCTACCTCGTCGTACCGGTAGCTTTGGGTGTAATTACGCATTGCCGCGCCATCGCCCGGTTGCGGCAGATTAATATTTGAATCATCATTTGTTGTAGGTAAACTTTGGCCGATATGTTCGCGGCCTGTAGCTTTTAATAAACGGTATAAGGCATCATAAACAAAATCAGCCGACGGGCTTACCACTCCATTATTAAAAAAGGCTGTTTGCTGGGCTTCGTCCTTTATCGCCGATATGTTGCCGACAGGGTCGTAGGTATAGCTCAACTTTTGTAGCAGGTCGGTGCCGTTTTTGCCAGTTGTCAGTATCTGGCTAAGTCTTGATGTGTCAGGTTGATACCGGTAGCTGGTTTTAGTATTATTGCCGTACACGATGCTTTCCTGCCGGCCTTTTTCATCATAATTGATATCTTTAACAAAGCTGGTCTTAACCGATTCACCCCTCAGGTTTACGTCGACGGTATTTAATAGCCCGGCCTGGTTATAAGTTGGAGTGTAAACACTATTTTCAGGTGAGATAACTGTCACAGCCCTATTGAGGGCATCAAACATTGAGGATGAGTTATATACCGTTGTTTGTAATGCCGGATTTGCACTCCAGTCTATATTTGCTTTATAATCACTGCAAAGCTGCTGCGACGCCTGTAACAAATTACCCTTAAAGTCGAATTTAACACAGGTTGATAAACTGGCCGAATCAAACGATTTGTAGGCTTTGCCGCGCATGTTCAATGCTTTATCATTAGTCACACCTTCGCCATATATTGTTTTTTCTGTATTAATTTCCGCAGCAGTACCGTCCTTCATAAATACTTTTAGCGGTCGGTGCAGCTTGTCATATTCATAGCGGAACACATGTGCACGGCTATCGAAAGCCCGCATCGGCCTGCCCATAACATCCGAAACCGACCAGCGTTCGCCGGCGTCCATGGTAAGGATGTATAGTTTTGCGCCGAGCATATCATAGGTATATTGCTCCACGATGTTTCCACGCGCGTCCGAAACTTTAAGGGCGTTGCCTTTAATGTCAGTTTCGGTGGAGGTTTTGTATTTTCCAGCTGTTCCGTTATCAGCAACGCCTAAAAATGCCCCCCCCAGCGAGTCGAGATAGGTGATGGCAGGTGTATCAGCATGCGCCGCCGCTTTATCAGCCGCCGCTATTTCTTCAGGCGTTGCAATACCGGCTACAGGTGCGATTTTCCTGTCGGCATACCATTGGCTTTCTAATACTGTATCATTTTCGTCGAACGAGCGTTGCATCCAGGCGTCAAACTCTACCTTGCTGAGCGTTCCGTTCGGAAAGTCCGTCCTGATGGCCCGCCCGGCGCTGTCATAAGTTATCACGGGTGTTACGCCGCGTTCAACCAATAACTTCGAATCTTCAAAATCAGGTGTTGTACTAAAATAGGGTTCGTATTGCTTTACGGGCATACCCTTATTGTTCAATATCGTACGGCCGTTACCAATCCAGCGCAGGTTCGGTGTGGTATCAACAGGTGCCACGGTTCCGTCTTCATTCTCCTGCAATGCAATACCGGGCTCGGCCTGCTTTTTTTGCATGATTACGCCGCCCGTGCCTGTCATATAGCTATAGCTAACCTGGATTAGCGATGGCACGCCTGATGCCTGGCTGTCAAAGTAGTGTGTCTCCTGTACTGTTGCTTTACTAAAATTGGGTTTACCGGCTGTTCTGTACACATCAAGGTTATATTCCAGCGTTGAGCCCGGCTTGTCATTTACCGAGGCCTCAGTTTTGGTTATATCCATCATATCCCCTTTGTTTTCCCCCTCCTTGCCCATTACAAAGGAGGCTGTAACCATGCCGAGCTCATCCGTACGCACGCCGCTGCGGTTATCATTAATATCGTAAATAAGGTATGGCGAAAGCGTGCGGTAATTAAA
>Ga0105237_10000668_pt1 | contig 47303 bp, 59 predicted proteins | sample KBSC24metaG_FD_81520 | JGI IMG/M metagenome (GOLD analysis project Ga0105237, IMG submission 81520) | Corn rhizosphere microbial communities from Kellogg Biological Station, Michigan, USA - KBS C2-4 metaG | ecosystem: Host-associated > Plants > Roots > Rhizosphere > Soil | place: Michigan, USA...
CGCGGCGCGCCGCATCGCGCTCGGCGGTCGTCGAGGCCACCTTGTCGCGCAGGTAGAGCGGCCGGGCCTCGGCGGCGTCCAGCAGCGCGCCGTCGGCCCAGGCGGCCCGCGCCAGGCATGCAAGCGCCCGCGCACGCGGCAAGGCTTCCGGCCAGCGTTGCGCCATGCCGCTCGGCAGCCGATCGCCGAAGGCCGCCACCGCCGTCCCGGCAACCGCTTGCGGCGGCTCCTGCTGCCAGCGCTGTGCCAGCGCCTCGAGTGTGTATAGCGCCGGCGCTTCGAGCACTTGCCAGCGCTCCACCGTGCGGCGGTACGAGGCCGCGTAGATTTCGTCCATGCGCGCATCCATCGTGACCCACACGGTCTCGGCGCCGTGCGCCAGACGCACATCCTCGGCCACGGCCATCAAGGTGTCGAGCGCCAGCACCGGCCGGCCGAGGCCGAAAGCCAGCCCCTGCGCCACCGAGCAGGCTGCGCGCAGGCCGGTGAACGCCCCTGGCCCTTGGCCGTAGCCGATGGCGTCGATGGCCGCCATCTCGAGCCCCGCCTCGGCGAGCAGGGACTGGATCGCCGGGATCAGCGCGGCCGACGTCAGCGCACCGCCCGGCGCCTCGTGCACGAAGGTCTGCTCATCGACGGCGAGCGCGATGTTCAGCCGGTCGGTGGCGGTGTCGAAGGCGAGCAGCACGGGCATGACTTCAGTTTAGCCGTGCGATCATCGACCGATGAAATGGAGCATCGTCAGCCATGCGGCGCGTCGTGGCGGGATCGCGGCGCTGGGTTTCCTGGCCATTGCGGCGAGCGCGGCGGCCCGTGTGCTGCCGGCCGAAGTCGAGCAGGCCTTGCGCAAGGCGAACGTGCCGCAGGACGCGCTGGTCGTCGTGCTGCAGGACGCCGGCAGCACCAGCTCGCGGCTCTCGTGGCAACCCCAATTGCCGGTCAACCCGGCCTCGCTGACCAAACTGATCACGACCTATGCCGCGCTCGACCTGTTCGGCCCGGCCTGGAGCTGGACCACGCCGGTCTGGCTGCAGGGCAAGGTCGACAGCGACGGCGTGCTCGACGGCAATCTGGTGATCAAGGGCAGCGGCGACCCGAAGCTGGTGCAGGAGCGGCTCTGGCTGCTGCTGCGCCGGGTGCAGCAGGCCGGCGTGCGCGAGATCCGCGGCGATATCGTGCTCGACCGCAGCGCCTTCGACGTGCCGGAACAATCCGCCGCCGATTTCGACGGCGAGCCGCTGAAGCCCTACAACGTGCGTCCCGACGCGCTGATGCTGAACTACAAGTCGCTGGTGCTGACCTTCACGCCCGACATCCCGCGCGGCGTGGCGACCGTCGGCGCCGATCCGACCTTGGCCGGCTTTCGCGTCGACACCACGGTGCCGCTGGTGGCCACGCCCTGCGACGACTGGCGCGGCGCGTTGAAGCCCGAGCTCGGCGAGCCGGCCACGCTGCATTTCAACGGCAGCTACGCGCTGGCCTGCGGCGAAAAGCAGTGGCCGCTCGCCTTCCCGGACGCCAAGGGCTACAACGCCCGGGTGCTCGAAGGCATGTGGGCCGAGATGGGCGGCCGCCTCGGCGGCAAGGTGCGCGAGGGCATCGCACCGCCGATCACGCCGAGCTTCGAAGTCAGCTCGCCGCCGCTCGCCGAGCTGATCCGCGACATCAACAAGTACAGCAACAACATGATGGCGCAGCAGCTGTTCCTGACGATGGGCATGGTGTTCGAACCGAGCGCCCATGGCGTCGGCACGCCCGAGGCGGGGCGCCAGGTGCTGCACCGCTGGCTGATCGAGCGCCTCGGCGACAGCGCCGGAGAAACGGTGATCGACAACGGCTCCGGCCTGTCGCGCGAGACACGCATCAGCGCGCAGACCCTGGCGCGGCTGCTGCAGCTCGCGTGGTCCGGGCCGCTGATGCCCGAGCTGATGAGTTCGCTGCCGGTGAGCGGCATCGACGGCACCCTGGTCCGCTCGCGCGCGCCGCAGGGCCGCGCGCACCTGAAGACCGGTTCACTGCGCGACGTGGTCGGCATCGCCGGCTACGTGCTCGGCAACTCCGGGCGGCGGCAGGTGCTGGTCGCGATCATCAACCACCCGAACGCAGGCGCGGCGCGCCCGGTGCTCGATGCGCTGGTGCATTGGGCCGCGCAGGATCAGCGCCGGGCCGATTGATCGCTGCCGTCGGCAGGGCCGTACTGGAGCTGCCTTCGCCGGACGCCGATGGCGCCTGTTTCAGAATTTGTAGACGGCACCGAATGTATAGACGATCGGCCGGAAGTCGATGGTCGTCTGCAGCACGGTACTGCCGCTGGCCACGACCTTGCTCTTCACCTGGAGCGCCGCCACGCTCCCGAACAGGCTCCACTCCTTGTTGAGCGAGTAGTCGATGCCGACTTGCGCGGCCCAGCCGGTCGAATCGCTCATCTTCACGTCAGACGCCAGCGATGACTCGATGCCCACGAACTTGGTGTAGTTGATGCCCGCGCCCAGGTAGGGGCGCCAAGTGTCGCCGGGGGTGCCGAAATGGTAGTTCAGGAAGAAGGTGGGCGACATGTTCCTAGCCGACAGCACGTCGTCACCGAGAAAGGCCACCGAGCCGGTGGCCTTGGCCTTGATCCTCGGCGGTATGCCGACGACCAACTCGGCGCCGATATTCGGAGTGAGCAGGCGCTCGTACGCCAGGATCACCGTGGTTCCGTCGCCGGTTTCTGCATCGGCACCCGCGGGCACGCCGATGCCGGAGACCCCGTTGGTACTCGAATGCGTCGTGTAGTCGGACACGCCGAGCTTGATGATGTTGTCCTGGGCCGATGCTCCGCCGGCAGCGAGCATCGCGAAGAACGCCACCGCAAGCGATAGAAGTCTGCAATTCATTCGAAGTCTCCCTGTTGCAGCGGCATCAGAGCCAGCCGAAGGATTTGAGCTGTTGGGTCACGGTGTCGCTGATGAGCTTGTGTCCGCCGGTGGTCGGATGAATGCTGTCGGCGAAGAACCAGGTGGTCGCATCCGCCCCCGTGCGCAGGCCGTTGTAGGGCGCGCCGGCGGTGCTGTTGCAGAAGAGCGAGGAGCCGTCTGTGACTCGCCCGCTGGTGATGGCGCTGATCTTGGTCGCGTCGCAGGCCGGGACCGTGCTGTTCGCAAATCCGTACTTGGCCGGATCGCTGGAGATAGAGCCGTAGATGCCCTCGAAGCCGTCGACGATCTGCACCGGCTGGCCGGTCAGGCCATCGCGCAGCCACAGGTTGAAGTCTCTCGCCAGGTCTGTCAGCACCGGCCGCGCGCTCGCCGGGAGCGACTGCCCGAAGGGCGTACCGGCAAAATTGGGAACCGTTCCCACGGCCACATACTTGCCGCCCTTGGCCAGGATCTTGTCGTGGACGTAGCCGGCCAGTTCCTGCCCAGCCTGCTTCACCGCGGCAAGCGCCGCGGTCTGCGCTGCGAACAGCAATTGGTTGGCCTGGTCGGCCGTGATCGCGCCCGAAGCGGCCTGCGCCTGGATCTGTGCCGCCTGGGTCGCGAACGCCTGGAACTGGAACAACACGTCGTTGATCCCGCCGGCCACGACGATCAAGTCCGTCGGCTTGAAGCTCGTGAACCGGGCGAGGTGGTTGTCGATCTGGGTCACGAGCGGCACGGTCAGCGCGCCGTTGGCATGGTTGATGCCATTCGGATCAGTGACACGCGACCCCCCCTGGGCATAGCCGGTGCAGGAGTTCGGCGCCCCGAGGCCAGCGGCGGGGCATTTGACCGAGGTGCCCGCGAACCCCACCTCAGCCGGCGTGACCAGCACGCCGAGCGACGTCGCGAGGTTCTCGACCCACACCGTACCGCTGGCGCTATTGGTGGTGAACTTGCCGCCGAAATAAGGCGGCTGGCCGTTACCGGTCAGCGAGGTGGCCGGCGCGTAGGTACCGACGTCGCTCTCGCTGGAGCCGAACGACACCACCGCGGTGAACGTGCCCTTGGTGGTCGGTGCACCGGATGGCGAGCCGCTGCCTGGAACGTCGGGGTCGCTACCACCGCATGAGGCCAACAGCAGCAGCGCGGCGAGCGACAGGCTCCATGCCTTCATGTTCTTCATTCGATCTCCCTTCGCCAATGGTCAGGATGCGCGCCGATGTTATGCCGAAGCCTCTGCCATCACTCAGCGCGTTTTCCTTATGCGACAAGCACTTGGATTGAGACGACGGGACAGCCTTTGCCCCATCGCCAGCGCACGGGCAGAGGCCATCCCGGCGTTGTCGGGGCACACGGCGCCCCGGGGAAATTCGGCAGGGAACGGTCAGAAAGGATTGTTCGTCGCCCGCGAGTAGGCTTCCGAGCCGATCTGCGAATTCGCGGTCGGGCCGAGCATGAAATTGCCGGCCCACAGCCAGGTGCCCGGATCGGTGCCGGGGCTCGACAAGCTGGCGCTGGTGCAAGGCACCGACACCAGGGACGCCGTGTCCGGCGCGGCGCACAGCGCGTTGGTCGCGTTCGAGAGGTTGTACGAGCCCGGATAGGTGGCGTCGAGACGGACGATCTCGTCCGCCAGGATGAGGCCGACATCGCGCCCGCTGTAGTTCACCAGCGCGGTGCGCAAGGCGTCGTTGAAGGTCTTCGACAGCGTCGTCAGATCCGAGGAGGCCTGCGCATTGCCGACGTAGGCCGGCGTCAGCCCCTGGTTCGGCACGGTTGCGATCAGCACCTTGCCCCCGGCGCTCACGACGCGCTGCACCAGCGCGGACACCGCGACCGCGCGCTGCGACAGCGCGGACTGCGATGTCCCGATGTCCTGCGTGCCACCGGCGTACAGCTTGTATTCATCGACGATGTCATTGGCGCCGACCATGATGGTCACCAGGTCGCGGTTGGTGAAGCTGTCGCCGCTCGCGAGGTGAGCGTCGATCTGCGCCGAGACGTCGGCCACGCGCGCGCCGATCGCCGCGTGCATCACGCTGGGCGCCGCGGCGCCAGCCGCGACGCAGGCCGAGAACGGCAGGTTGAGTGCATTCGCCAGGTACTGCGTCCAGACCGGATAAAGACCGCAGCTGATGGCCGCGGGCGTCACGCTGGTGTCCAGATAGTTGACCGAATACTTCAGGCCGGTGCTGCCGTTGACGCTGGTGATCACGCTGGCCTCGTCACCGAAGACGACGACGCGCCGCGGCGAGAACGCGTTCTCCAGCGTCCCGCCGCCGCACGAGGCGAGCAGCGCCAACGCGGCGATGCCAAGCAAGCTCCACAGGCATCGCAGCGAACGACCAGACTTCAAGACGGAATTCATGCACTCTCCAATGAGCATTGCGGGTGGGCTGGGCGGGCGCTGCCTCAGGCGGCGGCCGCACGTTGCAGGCGGTCGCGCACTCCGTCCCATTCGGGGCTGTCGGGCGGGGCTTCGACCCAGATGAGATCGACGCCCTGCGCGTCGAGTTCGCGCAGCGCGGCGAAAAGATCCTGCGCCGCGGCTGCGGCGTTCGCGGGCATCGAGCGATGGCGCACGCCACCCTTGGCCGCGACGGACCGCGAATATACCGCCAGCGCCAACGCGCCCGTGCCGCCTTCACCCAGCAGCGCCAGGGCTTTGCGCAGCGCAGCGCCATCCATCAGGCGCAGCTTGGCACGCGGGGCGTAATGGGCGGCCAAGGTGCCGGAGGCGCGCGGCGCCTGCGCGTCGGGCTGCTGCAGCTTCTCACCGGCAGCGGCTTCGATCTGCGACGCGGTGAGCACGCCGGGCCGCAACAGCACCGGATGACCGCGGCTGCAGTCGACGATGCTCGATTCGATGCCGACGTCGCAAGGCCCGCCGTCGAGCACCGGCACGGCCCCGCCAAAATCGGCCAGCACGTGCTCCGCGCGCGTCGGGCTGATGCGGCCGAAGCGGTTCGCGCTCGGGCCGGCGATGCCGCTGACGCCGAGCCGCGCCGCAGCCTGCAGCAAGGCCTGCGCGACCGGGTGCGACGGGCAGCGCAACCCGATGCTCGGCTGCCCGCCGGCCGCGGCGCTCGCGACGCCAGCCAGGCGCGGCAGGATCAAGGTCAAGGGCCCGGGCCAGAACGCCGCGACGAGGCGCACCGCCACCGGCGGCGCATGCGCGGCGAAGTCACGCACCTGCGCGGCGCCGGCAACATGCACGATCAACGGGTGCTCGGCCGGCCGGCCCTTGGCCGCGAAGATCTTCGCCACCGCCGCATCGTCATCGGCGCGGGCGCCAAGCCCGTAGACCGTCTCGGTCGGGAACGCGACCAGCTCGCCGCGCGCGATCGCCTGCGCCGCGAGTTCGATGGCCGCGGCGTCGCGCCCGTCCCACACGGTCGGCGGCATCGGGCTCAGAACGCCTCGATGCCGAGCAGATCGGCGGCCTGCAGCGCGACCGCACGCGCCGTGTCGGCATGGCTGGCGGTGATGGTCAGGTGGCCCATCTTGCGGCCGCGCCGGGGCGAGGTCTTGCCGTACAGATGCAGATGCACGCCGGGCAGCGCGAGCAGCGCATCCCACGGCGGCGTGCGCTCGCCATCGCCTTCGCGAAACCACAGGTCGCCGAGCAGATTGAGCATCACGCAGGGCGAATGCAGGCGCGGCGCGACCAGCGGCAGGCCGGCCAGGGTGCGCACCTGCAGGTCGAACTGGGACAGGTCGCAGGCATCGATCGTGTAGTGCCCGGAGTTGTGCGGCCGCGGCGCCATCTCGTTGGCCACGAGGCGCGGCTGGCCGGACGCGCCGCCGTCGATGCCGAAGAACTCGACGCACAACACGCCGACGTATTCGAGCGACTGCGCCACGCGCTCGGCGGCTTCGATCGCCTGATGCTGGATCTCGTGCGGGATGCCGTCCGCCGGCACCTCGGTGATCGCCAGGATGCCGGCGCGGTGCAGGTTGCGCTGCACCGGGAAATGCACCACGCGGCCGTCGGCGCCGCGCGCGACGATGACGCTGATTTCGAAGGCCAGCGGCAGGCGTTTCTCCAGCACGCAGGAGACCCGCTTCAGGCCCTTCCACGCATCCAGCAGCTCGGCGCGGCTGCTCACGCTGACCTGGCCCTTGCCGTCGTAGCCGAGGCGAGCCGTCTTCAGGATGCCGGGAAGCAGGTTCTCGCCGACGGCCTCGAGCTGCTCCATCGTCTCGATCAGCGCATGCGGGGCGCAGGGTACGCCGCAGCCGACGAAATGCGCCTTCTCGGCCGCGCGGTCCTGGCAGATCGCGACCGCCCCCGCCCTTGGCGCGACCGGGCGCCGCGCTGCCAGCTGCGCAAGCGCGGCGGCCGGCACGTTCTCGAATTCGGTCGTGATCGCGGCGCTCGCCTCGGCGAGCTGCTCCAGGCCCTCGCTGTCGAGATAGTCGGCCTGCACGTGCAGCTCCGAGACCAGCCCGGCCGGGCTCTGCGGATCGGGATCGAGCACCACGGTGGCGTAGCCCATGCTCTGCGCCGCGTGCACGAACATGCGGCCGAGCTGGCCGCCGCCGAGGACACCCAGCGCAGCTTTCGGCGAGCTGCCCGGCAGGAGCATCTCGATCGCGCTCACAGCAGGCTCGTCCCGCTGAGCCGCTCCAGCACCTTCAGCGGCGCATGGCGCGGATGCGCCATCGCGTCCACGGTGACGAAGAAGGTCTGTTCGAGCATGTGCTGGCCACTCATCACCGCATGCGAGGTCTGGTCGCTGAAACACACCCAGGCGCTGCCGGGTTCGAAGCGCGCGGTCTGCTGGGCACAGTCGCGCTGGTAGTCGAGATCGGCCTTCATCGCATCGTGCAGGCCGAGCATCAGGTGGTCGTAGGGCGTGCGCCTGCGCTTCGTCAGGCCGACACGATCGAGCAGCCCGGCCATCCAAGGGCGGTACGGCGGCAGCTGCGGCAGGAAGCGCTCCGCGACCGATTCGAAGGTCTCGCCGACGCGCCAGACGCGCGGCTCGCCGCGCGGGTTCAGGTTCAGGAAGACGCGCAGGATGCGGTCGCCGTGCATCGGCCGCGACGGGAAGGCGTCGATGTGCAGCCGGCTGTCGTCCTGGCGCCAGGAGGTGTGGCGGTGTTCGACCGCATGCAGGCGCAGGCTCGCCGGAGCCACCGTCAGATGGCCGCGATAGCTCGGAAACAGCGTGTCGACCAGGCTCGCGGCATGGCGCTGGAAGCGGGCGATCAGGCCGGTCACCGCGTCCTGCACGCCCTGCGGCCCGATGACGCCACGCAGCATCCGGCCGTCCGGTTCCAGGCTGATGTTCTTGCGCTTCGGATCGGCCAGCGCCGGATCGAGCAGTTGTCGTTCCGTCTCGCTGAGCACGAACGGCATCTGCAGGAAGTGCAGCACATGGCCTTGTTCGACCGCCAGCTGCGCGCCTTCGCGATGGCGCAGCAGCGGCTCGCCCTCCCAGGCGGCCGCGTCGATGCGCCGCAGCTCGGTGGGGGCGCCGGTGGCCAGCGTCGCGGTGGTCGACATGGCCGCCGGATCAGGTGCGCGCCGCGAGCGGCAGCTCGGCCGTCATCGCGCGCGCTGCATCGGTCTGGCGTGCGCGGAAGGCGAGCAGCTTCGTGTGCAGCGCCGCATCGGTGCTCGCCAGCAGCGCAACGGCGAAGAGCGCCGCATTCGCCGCGCCGGCGGCACCGATCGCGAAGGTGGCGACCGGAATGCCGCGCGGCATCTGCACGATCGAATGCAGCGAATCCACGCCTTGCAGATGTTTGCTCGCCACCGGCACCCCGAGCACCGGCACCGTGGTCTTCGCGGCCAGCATGCCCGGGAGATGCGCCGCGCCGCCGGCGCCGGCGATGATCGCGCGCAGCCCGCGGCCGGCCGCACTCTCGGCGTAGGCGAACATCTCGTCGGGCATGCGGTGGGCCGAAACGACCCGCACTTCATGAGCGATACCGAACTCGGCGAGAATCTCCACCCCATGTTGCAGGGTCTCCCAGTCGCTGCGGGAGCCCATCACCACTCCGATCGTGATTTCCATGGTCTTGTCCAGCTCAGTGGCTTGTGTTCTGTGTGAGTCCATCCAGGGCCCGCTGCGGAGGCTGGAAAACCTTGAATTGTAGGTGGCGAGGCGCCACCTCTCCTGTTAAGCGGGGTTACGCCAAGCCCCCACCAAAGACGCCCATGACCGACATCACCGTTCAGAACTTCGAAGCCGAACTCATCAACGCCTCGATGGAGCAGCCCGTGCTGCTCGACATCTGGGCGCCGTGGTGCGGCCCCTGCAAGCAGTTGACGCCGGTGCTCGAAAAGCTCGAGACGGCCTATGCCGGCCGCTTCAAGCTCGGCAAGCTGAACGCCGACGAGCAGCCGGACATCGCCGGCCAGCTGAGCCAGATGTTCGGCGTGCGCTCGATCCCGTTCTGCGTGCTGTTCAAGGATGGCCAGCCGGTGGACGGCTTCGTCGGCGCGCTGCCGGAAGCGCAGATCCGCGAGTTCCTCGACAAGCACGTGCCGAGCGAGGAAGAGGCAGCCGCGGAAGACGAGATCGAGGAAGCCCAGGCCCTGCTCGCAGAAGGCGACACCGACAGCGCACTGGAGCGGCTGCAGGAAGCGGTGGCGATCGACCCGGGCAATGACGCAACGCGCTACGACTACCTGCGTGCGCTGCTGATGTCCGGCCGCGTCGCCGAGGCGCGGCGCGCTTTCGATCCGGTGGCCGACAAGGCGACCAACAAGCTGATCTTCGATGCGCGGCTGTCGGCCGTGGGCTTATGGCTGGCCGCCTGCGAACGTGCCGCCGAGGCACGGCCCGCGCAGGAACTGGCCGCATCGATCGCCGCGAACAAGCGTGATTTCGCGGCGCGCTATGAACTCGCGCAAACCCATTTCGCGGCGCAGCGCTTCACCGAAGCGATGGACGAGCTGCTGGAAATCATCATGCGCGACAAGTCGTGGAACGACGAACTCGCGCGCCGTACCTACGTCGCCATCCTCGAGCTGATGACCAAGCCGGCGCCCAAGCCCGCGGCCACTGCGGCCGCCGCGAAGGGCACGCTGGAGATCGCCGGCAAGGCGCTCGTGACCAGCGCCGATCCGGTCGTCGATCAGTACCGCCGCAAGCTGAGCATGGCGCTCTTCTGAGCGCCGCCTTCAGGGCGCCAGAGCCAATCGCCGCGCCGGCCGGTGGCTGGGCGCCGGCACTCCGGTGCCGGGTGCCCCATTCATTCAGGGCACCTGCTTCAGCGCCTCGCCCACCAGCGCCAGCAACTCCGCCTGCTGTGCGCGATACGCCCGCAGGTTGGCCTGCGCCAGCTCGTTCTGCTGCTGCGCTTCGGCCAGCATGTCGAGTGCCTTGAACACCTGGGCCAGGCGGCCATGCGCGGCGGCGCGAGCCTCCTCTTCGCAATCCGGCCCGAAACTCTGCGCCGCGGCCAGCGCGTCGCTCAGCGCCTCGTCGCGCCGCCCGAGGTTCAGCTTGCACCAGGCCATGTCCGCATCGATCGGCGGGCGGATGTGATCGAGGCCTTCGCTGCGCACATCGTCGAGATGCGCCTCGTACAGCGCCAGCGCGCCGGCGTGGTCGCGCTGGGCCAGCAGCAGTTGGGCGCGCAGCACCGGCACCAGCGCCTTGGTCGCGGCCTTGCCGACATAGTCGTTGAAGTTGCCGGATGACTCGGCAGCGAGCAAGGCCTGGCGCAGCGCCTGGTCGTCCGGCTCGACCTCGAAGATCGACGCGGCGCGCAACTGGTTGCCGTCGATCACCGCGCGGTTGAGCATCAGCGCGGCGACGGTCAGGTCATCGCCCTCGGCCTGCGCATGATCGCGAGCGCGCTGGTACCAGGGCCGGGCCAGATCGAGGCGGCCGCCCCAATGGAAGGCCTGGGCGGCGACCAGGCAGGCGCGCGAGCGCGCGGCATGCTGGTCCTTGCCCGCTTCCTGCAGCGCTTCGGAAAGCCGCCGCGCCAGGCTCGGCAGGTCGCCGTCGACATAGTCGAGGAAGGCGAGCCAGGCGGCGCTCAATGCGATCATCGGCCGCAGGCGCGCCGCCACGCTCAAGGCATAGGCGCGCAGGATGCGATCGCGTGCGGTCGCGCCATGCTGCGTCACCTGTTCGAGCACGCCCTCGTTGAGGCAGAGCCACACCGCGAGCGCCGGCGACGGCGAACGCGCCTGCACCGTGCGCAGTTCGTCGATCACCGCGCGCGCCTGGTCGAAGCGGCCGAGCCGCGTCAGGAAGAGCGCGCGCTCGGCCTTCAGGCAAGCCAGGTCCATCGGGTTGCGCGAAGTCGCGATCGCGGCGTCGAGCCGCTTCATGACCCGCGACGTGACCAGGCTCACCGCGGCGCTCCGGGGACGGTACACGCTCGCATGGTCATGATGCCGTCAAGCGCTGAAGTGCTTCCTGGTAGCGCTCGGCCGTCTGAGCCACCACGCTGTCGGGTAGCGTTGGCGCCGGAGCGCGTTTGTTCCAGGGCTGGCCGTCGATGCGCACCTGCTCGAGCCAGTCGCGCACGAACTGCTTGTCGTAGCTCGGCGGATTGCCGCCGGTCGCATAGCCTTCGACCGGCCAGTAGCGTGATGAATCGGGGGTCAGCACTTCGTCCATCAGGATCAGTGCGCCGTCAACATCGAGCCCGAACTCGAACTTCGTGTCGGCAATGATGATGCCCTTGGTCAGCGCGAACGCGGCCGCGGTGCTGTAGAGGCGGATCGCGATGTCGCGAATCTGCGCGGCGCGCTGGGCTCCGACGATCTGGCTCATCCGCTCGAACGAGATGTTCTCGTCGTGCGCGCCCATCTCGGCCTTGGTCGCGGGGGTGAAGATCGGCGAGGGCAGCTTCTGCGCGTTGCTCAGCCCAGCCGGCAGCCGCACGCCGCAGACCGAGCCGCTTTCCTGATATTCCTTCCAGCCGCTGCCGGCGAGATAGCCGCGCACCACCGCTTCGATCGGCAGCGGTTGCAGGCGCTTCACCAGCATCGAGCGGCCGCGCACCTGCAGGCGTTCGTGTTCCGCGACCACCGATTCGGGATCCTCGCCGGTCAGGTGATTCGGCACGATGCCTTGCAGCTTGTCGAACCAGAACAGCGCCATGCGCGTCAGCAATTCGCCCTTGCCCGGGATCGGCTCGCCCATCACCACGTCGAAGGCCGACAGGCGATCGCTCGCGACCATCAGCAGACGGTCATCGCCCACCGCGTAGTTGTCGCGTACCTTGCCCCGCGCGAGCAGCGGCAAGGACTGCAAAGTGCTTTCGAGCAGCGGCGCTGCACCGACCGATGAAGACGAGGAAGAAGGCATGCGATGAAGGCCCTTGGCAAGGCCTTCGATTCTATGCGGCCCCTTCGAATGCGGGGTTGATTTGGCCAGGAGGCCGAAGGTCACGCCGCCTGTTTGAACGACACCACTTGCGCGAGCTCGCCGCTTGCATAACGCGCCGCGATCTTGTCGAGCGGCTGCGCCTTGATCTTCGGCGCCTGGCCTTCGCAGCCGAACTCCAGGTAGCGCTGCTTGCAGATCGCCTTGGCCGCTTCGCGCGCCGGCTTCAGGTATTCGCGCGGATCGAACTTCTCCGGGTTCTGCGCGAAGAAGCGGCGGATCGCGGCCGTCATCGCGAGGCGCACGTCGGTGTCGATGTTGATCTTGCGCACGCCGAACTTGATTGCTTCCTGGATCTCGCTGACCGGCACGCCGTAGGTCTCCTTCATGTCGCCGCCGTACTTGCGGATCTCTTCGAGCAGATCCTGCGGCACGCTGGACGAGCCGTGCATCACCAGGTGCGTGTTCGGGATGCGCGCGTGGATTTCCTTGATGCGCCCGATCGCGAGGATGTCGCCGGTGGGCTTGCGGGTGAACTTGTAGGCGCCGTGGCTGGTGCCGATCGCGATCGCGAGCGCGTCGAGCTGGGTGCGCTTGACGAAGTCGGCGGCCTGCTCCGGATCGGTGAGCAACTGCTCCATCGTCATCGTCGCATCGGTGCCGTGGCCGTCTTCCTTGTCGCCCTTCATGGTCTCGAGCGAACCCAGGCAGCCGAGCTCGCCTTCGACGGTGACGCCGAGCGCATGCGCCATGTCGACCACCTTGCGCGTCACGTCGGCGTTGTAGTCGTAGCTGGCGATGGTCTTGCCGTCGGCCTGCAGGGAACCATCCATCATCACCGAGCTGAAGCCGAGCTTGATCGCGCCTTCGCAGACTGCCGGGCTCTGGCCGTGATCCTGGTGCATCACCAGCGGAATGTGCGGCCAGCTTTCGACGGCAGCCTGGATCAGATGCTTGACGAACGCCTCGCCGGCGTACTTGCGGGCGCCGGCGCTCGCCTGCAGGATGACCGGCGCGCCGACTTCCTCGGCCGCCATCATCACCGCTTGCACCTGCTCCAGGTTGTTGACGTTGAAAGCCGGGATGCCGTAGCCGTTTTCGGCAGCGTGGTCCAGCAACTGACGCATCGAGACGAGTGCCATGAGAGTTCCTCAAGGAAGTTGAAAACCGGTACCGCCATCGGGGACGGCGCGGCAGGGGCAGGCGCCGTAACTCCGATGTAATCCGGCCAGTTTAGCGCCTCGCTCCAGAGGCGCCCATACGCTCAGCGCACTCAGGCTATGCGTTCGGCGCGATAGCCCTGGGCCCGCATCGCGCCCAGGATCTGCTCGATGTGCGCCACGCCGCGGGTGTGCACCACCACCTCGATCTCGACCCGCTCCAGCGACAGCGACGAGAACGCGCGCTGGTGGCGAATCTCCTCGATGTTGGCGCCCAGGCGGCCGAGCACGCTCGTGACTTCGGCCAGCGCGCCAGGCACGTCGCGCACGTCGAGGTGCAGGCGGGCGAGGCGGCCGGACCGTGCCATGCCGCGCTCGATGATCTCGGCCAGCACCAGCGGCTCGATGTTGCCGCCGCTGAGGATCAGGCCGACCTTGCGCCCGGCGAAACGTTCGCGGTGCTTCAGCAGCGCCGCCAGGCCGACCGCGCCCGCGCCTTCGACCACCGTCTTCTCGATCTCCAGCAGCATCACGATGGCCTGCTCGATATCGTCTTCGGCGACCAGCAGCACGTCGCGGACGCGCTCGCGGATCACCGGCACGGTCAGCGCACCCGGCGCCTTCACGCTGATGCCGTCGGCGATCGTCGCCTGGCCGCTCTCGCGCTGTTCGCCGCGCATCTGGTTCCAGACCGCGGGGAAGCGCTCGGTCTGCACGCCGATGACCTCGATGCCCGGCTTGGCGGAAAGCGCCGCGGTCGCGACACCGCTGATCAGGCCCCCGCCGCCGATCGCGACCAGCAAGGTGTCGATGCTCGGCTGCTGCGCGATCATCTCGAAGCCGATCGTGCCCTGCCCGGCCATCACCGCAAGGTCGTCGTACGGATGCACCAGCACCAGGCCGCGCTGCTGCGCCAGTTGCAGGCCATGGGTGCGTGCATCGTCGAAGGTATCGCCTTCGAGCACCACGGCGGCGCCGAAGCCGCGTGTGCGGTCGACCTTCACCGGCGGCGCATACCGCGGCATCACGATCGTCGCCGGGATACCCAGGCGCTGTGCGTGATAGGCCACGCCCTGCGCGTGATTGCCGGCCGAGACGGCGAGCACGCCGCGGCCGCGCTCGGCATCGCTCAGCTGCGCCAGCTTGTTCAGTGCGCCACGCTCCTTGAAGGAGGCGGTGAACTGGTGGTTCTCGAATTTCAGGAACACCTCGCAGCCGGCGATCTCGCTCAGGGTGCGCGACGGCAGGCACGGGGTGTCGACGACATGGCCGTGCAGCCGCGCGGCTGCGGCATGGATTTCTTCGGCGCTGAGCAGGGCGGTGGCGGTGTTCATCCGCAGATTGTCGCCGGGCCGGTCTCGCCTCGGCACCTGTCGCGTATCTGAGTCAATCGCAGGGCTTCAATCCGCATTAACCCGCGGTTACCGGCCTCGTCTATAGCCTGCACCTTTTTTGCCTCACCAGGAGTACGAACCATGACCACGCGCCACTGGCTGCCGCTCGCCTGCACGCTGATCGCCGCGCCCGGCCTGGCGCCGGCCCAGGCCACCGTCAAACCCGATGGGCAGTACCGCTACTTGTTTGGCGCCGGCGGCAGCTATGCGTCGGGCAACAACGATGCCAAGAGCCTGAACATCAACGGCGACGGCGTGCGCGCAACCGACACCACCAAATGGACCTTCGGCGGCAAGGCCCTGTGGTCGCGATCGGAAGGCAGGACGACGACTGAAAACGCCGAGCTCGGCACGCAGTACGACAGCGATGTCACGCCGGTCTGGTTCGGCTTCGGCAAGGGCGACATCCTGCGCGACAAGCTGGCCAACATTTCGTCGCGGACGTCGGTTTTCGGCGGTGCGGGCCGGCACGTGATCAAGCGCGACGACCTGACGTTCGACGTTTCGGCCGGTCTCGGCTACACGCAGGATCGCTACGTCGAGCCGGCGATCGTCGAGGACGAGTCGCGCCAGAACTACGGGCGCGTCGAAGTGCTGCTGGCGGAAGAGTCGACGCACAAGTTCACGCCGACCACCTCCTTGCACCAGAAGCTCTCGTTCTACCCGGCGCTGAGCAGCGGCGGCGGCTACCGCGGGGTGTTCGATTCGAACCTGGCGGTCGCGATGACCAAGGTGCTCAGCCTGACGGTCGGCCTGAACTACCGCTACGACAGCGATCCGGGCGTGGGGCTGAAGCGCGGCGACACGCTGGTTGTCACCGGCATTTCGATGAAGCTCGATTGAGAGATGGAGCATCCGGCGCCGGCATACCGGCGGCGCCCCCCGTCTCACTGCCCCTCTATCCGACCCGGCAGACCTTCAGCATGTTGGTCCCGCCCGGGTAGCCCATCGGCTCGCCGCAGGTGATCGCGTAGGTGTCGCCCGGCTTCAGCACGCCGGCCTCGATCAGGATCATCTCGGCCTTGGCGAGCGCCGCGTCGCGATCCGTGAAGGTCGGCATCAGCATCGGCCGCACGTTGCGGTAGAGCGTCATCTTGCGCTGGCTGACGACCTGCGAGGTCAGCGCGTAGATCGGCACCTTGATCTTGTGGCGGCTCATCCACAATGCGGTTGAACCCGACTCGGTCAACGCCAGGATCGCCTTGCAGCCCAGGTGGTGCGCAGTGAACAGCGCGCCCATCGCGATCGACTGATCGATGCGGCCGAAGCGCTTGTTGGTGAAGTCGGTGTCGATGCCGGCCTCCTCGGCGTTCTCCGCCTCGAGCGCGATCGCGGCCATCTGCTCGATCGTCTCGACCGGGTAGCGGCCGGCCGCGGTCTCGGCGCTGAGCATCACCGCATCGGTGCCGTCGAGCACCGCGTTGGCGACGTCGCTGACCTCGGCGCGGGTCGGCACCGGGTTGACGATCATCGACTCCATCATCTGCGTCGCGGTGATGACCACCTTGTCCATCTCGCGCGCCATCTTGATCATGCGCTTCTGCAGCGCCGGCACCGCGGCATTGCCGACCTCGATCGCCAGGTCGCCGCGCGCGACCATGATGCCGTCGCTCGCCTTCAGGATGCTGTCGAGCACGGGAATGGCTTCGCTGCGCTCGATCTTCGCGATCATGCCGGGCTTGTGCTTGAACTTCTCTCCGGCGACGTTGGCGAGCTGGCGCGCCATCTCCATGTCGGTCGCGTTCTTCGGGAAGCTCACCGCGACGTACTCGGCCTGGAAGGCCATCGCGGTCTTGATGTCTTCCATGTCCTTGGCGGTCAGCGCCGGCGCGGTCAGGCCGCCGCCGGCCTTGTTGATGCCCTTGTTGTTCGACAGGTCGCCGCCGACCTTCACCGTCGTGTGCACCTCTTCGCCGCGCACCGAGTCGACCACCAGCACCAGCAGCCCGTCGTTCAGCAGCAAGGTATCGCCGGGCTTCACGTCGCGCGGCAGCTCCTTGTAGTCGAGGCCGACACGCTCGTTGGTGCCGAGCTCGGTGGTGGCGCCGTCCAGGATGAAATGCTGCCCCTGCTCCAGCAGCGTCTTGCCGCCTTCGAACTTGCCGACGCGGATCTTCGGCCCCTGCAGGTCGGCCATGATCGCCACCTCGCGGCCGGCCTGGCGCGCCACGTCGCGCACCAGGTTCGCGCGGTCGATGTGGTCCTGCGCCGTGCCGTGGGAGAAGTTGAGGCGCACCACGTCGACACCGGCGCGGATCATGCGCTCCAGCACTTCCGGGGACGACGAGGCGGGGCCCAGGGTGGCGACGACCTTGGTGGCGCGGGACAGGGACATGGCAGGTCTCCTTCTTCTCTTGTGATGCGATCTTGGGGGGAGGCGAGTGTGGCGCGCATCGGCCGCGCTCGCCAGAGGGGAGTCCCGGTTCAGCCGTTGGCGCGGCGCTCCAGGATTTCGAAGGCCGGCAGGGTCTTGCCCTCCAGCACTTCGAGGAAGGCGCCGCCGCCGGTCGAGATGTAGCCGATGTCACCCTCGATGCCGTACTTGGCGATCGCGGCCAGCGTGTCGCCGCCGCCCGCGATGCTGAAGGCCGGGCTCTCGGCGATGGCGCGCGCCAGCGTCTCGGTGCCGTGGCTGAAGGCGTCGAACTCGAACACGCCGACCGGGCCGTTCCAGACGATGGTGCCGGCCTTTTTCAGCTGCTCGGCCAGCAGCGCGGCGGTCTTCGGGCCGATGTCGAGGATCAGGTCGTCGGCCTCGACGGCGCTCGCGTCCTTCACCGTCGCCTTCGCGTCGGCCTTGAATTCCTTCGCGGTGACCACGTCTTGCGGGATCGGCACGTCGGCACCGCGCGCCTTCATCGCCGCGATCACCGCGCTCGCCTTGTCGAGCAGGTCCGGCTCGGCCAGGCTCTTGCCGATCTTCAGCCCGGCGGCCAGCATGAAGGTGTTGGCGATGCCGCCGCCGACGATCAGCTGGTCGACGTTCTTGGACAAGGCTTCGAGGATGGTCAGCTTGGTCGAGACCTTGCTGCCGGCGACGATCGCGACCAGCGGACGCTTCGGGTTCGCGAGCGCCTTGCCGATCGCATCGATCTCGGCTGACAGCAGCGGCCCGGCGCAGGCCACCGGCGCGAACTGCGCGATGCCGTAGGTCGTGCCTTCGGCGCGGTGCGCGGTGCCGAAGGCATCGTTGACGTAGATGTCGCAGAGCTGGGCCATCTTCTTCGCCAGCGCTTCGTTGTTCTTCTTCTCGCCCTTGTTGACGCGGCAGTTCTCGAGCATCACCAGCTGGCCTGGCGCCACCTGGACGCCATCGACCCAGTCGGCGATCACCGGAACCTCGCGGCCCAGCAGTTCGCCCAGGCGCTTGGCGACCGGCGCGAGCGAGTCCTCGGGCTTGAACTCGCCTTCGGTCGGGCGCCCGAGATGCGAGGTGACCATCACCGCGGCGCCGGCCTTCAGGGCCATCTCGATGCACGGCACCGAGGCGCGGATGCGGGTGTCTTCGGTGATGCGGCCGCTATCGTCCTGCGGCACGTTCAGGTCGGCACGGATGAAGACACGCTGGCCCTGGACACGGCCCTGGTCGATCAGATCGGCGAAGCGAAGAATGTTCATGGGTTTGAAACTCCGAGGTTGATCATAAGGTAACTTGGTTACAGGCCTGCGACTACCAGCCCGGTCCGAGGCGCAAAGCCAACATCACGGCCGTGCCGCTGACAATGGTCCCGAGGATGCTCCGGCGCCAGCAAAAATAGGCGGTTCCGGCCGCGACGGCAAACAACCGCGCGTCATGCCAGGTGCCGATCCACTGGCCTTGCGTCAGCACGACTTCCGGCGTCACGATGGCCGCGAGCGCCGCCAGCGGGGCATAGCGCAGGCCGCGCTGCAGCCATTCCGGAATCGGCATTTCGCGATCGGGGATCAGAAAGAAGCCGCGCGTCAGCAAGGTCAGGAGCGCCAGGCCGCCGATCGTGAGGAGGGTTTCCCAGGTCGTCATGTCCTGTCTTCCACCGGCTTGACAACCCAGGGCGCGGCGTGATCGATCATCAGGCCGACCCCCACCGCCGCGGCGATCGCGACCAGGATGTTGAGCTTGAACGGCAAGGCATACGCCAGCACCGAGGCGGCGCCGGCAACCGCGGCCGCCAACGCGGTACCCCGCCCGTTCAGCATCGAATAGATCAGGCCGAGCAGCGCGATCGTGCCGGCGAAGCCGATGCCCCATTGCGTGGGAACCGCGTCACCGAGCAGGATCCCGGTGACCGACGGCACCTGCCAGAACAGCCAGTTGGTGACCACGCCTCCGAGGAAGTACGGCATCTGCTCCGGTGCCGGCCGGGGCTCCGGGAAGCGCTTCATGAACGTCACGTAGTTCAGATCGGCCGTGAAGTACGCAAGCGCGAGGCGCCGGCCGCGCGGCAGATGCCCGAAGTATGGCCGCCACATCGCGCTGAAGATGACGAAGCGCAGGTTCACGCAGCTGGCGGTTGCCCAGACCACCCAGATCGGCGCACCGGCCATGATCAAGGGCAGCGATGCGAGCTGCGCGCTGCCCGAGAAGACGCTGAGCGCCATGAAGAGCGCCATCGGCACGCCCATGCCGCTCTTGGCCATCGCGACGCCGGTGACCAGCCCCCAGGCCGCAATGCCGAGGCTGATGCCGACCATTTCACGCGCGCCACGGCGGAACTCCGGGTGGCGCCACAGCGAAGGCGCGATGAGGGTCGACTCGCTCATGCGAGCGATTGTCCTATGAGCCCCGAGTCATGCCCTCGGAGCGGCCGGGCATGGGCCGGATCTCAGGAGTCGTGGACCTTGCCGGCCTTGCCCGAAGTGGGCTTCGCGGCGGGTTTGTCGGCATCCGGCTCGGAGGCCTCCGGCTTGGCGGAAGCGACCGGCGTGCCCTGCGGCGTGAGCTGCGGCGCGACTGCCTCGATCTTGTTCTCGCGCATGTAGTCGTTCATCTCGCGCCAGCCGGCGAAGACAGCGGCGCGGTCGGCCTTGCGATTCAGCGCGAAGCAATCCTCGATCGCACGGCCGGCATGGCGGCAGGCGCCGCCGATCGCCTTTCCGTCCGCCTCTTTCACGGCGGCGGTCTTCTCCGGCGTATCGATGCCCAGCATGTCGCAGCCGCCCAGCAGGGCAAGAGCGGCGATCAGCGGGTAGAGGGTGAGGCGCAGCATGGCATTCCGTCGATGGGGCTTGCGGGGATATCGTCCCCGCTGCGCCCAACTTGAGACGGAATCAGCGCGCCGGCCGCAGGCTGCCGGCCATCTGCATCAGGCGCGCGATACGTTCCTCGGTCGACGGGTGCGTCGAGAACAGGCCGCGCAAGCCGCCGCCGGAGAGCGGGTTCATGATCATCATCTGCGCGGTTTCGGGGTGGCGCTCCGCGACCTCCATCGGCAGACCCTGCGCGGCGCGATGGATCTTCCGCAGCGCGCTGGCGAGCGCCTGGGGATCGCCCGAAATCTCGGCGCCGCCGCGGTCAGCCTCGAACTCGCGCGCCCGGCTGATCGCCATCTGGATCAGGCTTGCGGCCAGCGGCGCCAGCAGCGCAACCAGCAGGCCGGCGATCGGATTGCTCGGACGGCCCTCGCTATCGCGTCCGCCGAAGAACATCGCGAAGTTGGCCAGCATGCTGATCGCACCGGCCATCGTCGCGCTGATCGTCGAGATCAGGATGTCGCGGTGTTTCACGTGCGCCAGCTCGTGCGCCATCACGCCGCGCAGCTCGCGTTCGCCCAGCACGCGCAGGATGCCGGTGGTCGCGGCGACTGCCGCGTTGTCCGGATTGCGGCCGGTGGCGAAGGCATTGGGCGCGTCTTCCTGGATCAGGTAGACCTTGGGCATCGGCAACTCGGCGCGCTGCGCCAGCTCGCGCACCATGCGATAGAACTGCGGCGAGCTGGACTCGTCCACCTGCTGCGCGTTGTACATCTTCAGCACGAGCTTGTCGGAAAACCAGTAGCTGAAGAAGTTCATGCCGAGCGCGACGATCAGCGCAATCATCATGCCCTGCCGCCCGCCCAGCACCGATCCGAGCAGCATGAACAAGGCGGTGATGGCCGCCATCAGCACGGCGGTCTTCATGATGTTGAACATCGAGCACTCCTTTGCAACCTGCCGTCATAGATGCGGCACGGCCGCGCAAGTTCAATCGATGGCCGTAGCGAGCGTCGTGCCGGGGGCCCACGGCCTGGCTTGAAGGGCCGGGGCCGCGCTGAGGCGTTTGCCGCCCGGGCGCTGCAGCACGAGCAGTTTCAGCGCCTGCATGCCGCAGGCGACGACCGGGCCCTCCGCATCCAGGCGCACGACATCGCCGGGCGCGCCCGATGTGTCGACGACCTCGGCACGCCAGCATTTCCAGACCTCGTCGCCGAGCTTGAAGCTGGCGCCGGGAAAGGGGTCGAAAGCGCGCAGGCGGCGCTCGATCTCGGCGGCAGGCCGGCGCCAGTCGATCGGCGCTTCGGACTTGTCGATCTTGTGCGCGTAGCTCACGCCGACCTCGGGCTGCCGCTGCGGCGAGAGGCCGCCGCAGGCCGCGAGCTCCAGCGCCTCGACGATCAATCGGCCGCCAAGCCGGGCCAGCCGGTCGTGCAGGCTGGCGGTGGTGTCATCCGCGCGGATCGGTTCGGCTTCGCGCAGCAGCATGTCGCCGGTGTCGAGACCGGCATCCATCTGCATGATGGTGATGCCGGTGTGCGTGTCACCCGCTTCGATCGCCCGATGGATCGGCGCCGCACCGCGCCAGCGCGGCAGCAGCGAGGCGTGGATGTTCAGGCAGCCGAGGCGCGGCAGCTCGAGCACCCAGCGCGGCAGGATCAGGCCGTAGGCCGCGACGACGATCACTTCCGGCCGCACGGCAGCGAGCGCGCGCTGCGCCTCCGCTGCATCCTCGGGGTACTTGCCATCGAGCCGCAAGCTGCGCGGCTGCGTCACGTGGATATGCAGGTCCAGCGCCGAGGCTTTCACCGGCGAGGGTTGCAGCTTCATGCCGCGGCCGGCCGGTCGGTCCGGCTGCGTCAGCACCAGCGGGAGCCGAATGCCTGCCGCTTGCAAGGCCAGCAGCGCGACCTGCGCGAACTCCGGCGTCCCGGCGAAGGCGACCCTCACATCAAGCGTCCGCGTCTTCGCGCGCCTTCTTCAGCATCTTGCTCTTGATGCGCTGGCGCTTCAGCGGGCTCAGGTACTCGACGAAGACCTTGCCCATCAGGTGATCCATCTCATGCTGCACGCAGACCGAGAGCAGCCCCTCTGCGTCGAACTGATAGGACTCGCCGTCCCGGCCGAGTGCGCGCACGGTGACGCGCGCGTGGCGCTCGACCTTGTCGTAGATCGCCGGCACCGAGAGGCAGCCTTCGTCGCCATAGCTCATCTCTTCGCTGCGCGCGATCAGTTCGGGATTGATCAGCACACGCGGATCGTTGCGCTCCTCCGAGGTGTCGATGACGATCACCCGCTGATGCACATCGACCTGCGTCGCGGCCAGCCCGACACCTTCGGCGGCGTACATCGTCTCCAGCATGTCGTCGACCAGCTGGCGAATGCGCTCGTCCACCTCGCGCACCGGTTTGGCCACGGTGTGCAGACGCGGGTCGGGATAACGAAGGATTGGGAGTCTCGCCATGATCGGAACGGGCGCCGCGAAAGCCGTGAACGAACGAATCATGCGAGGCGGAGCGGCATCATGCGGACGGATTCGTGCGCGCTGCGCCTGGGGCCTACTTTCGTTGCGATATCAATGCTTTAGGGGCAAAATCTGTGAAATTGATTGAGGATTTTCGCCGATCTTTGCTGGTTCAGGCTCGCTCGGCTGAGTAACCATACGGCATGCGGCGCCACATCGGCCGACGCCCCCAAGACGAGTCGCTCGGGAGACCCCAGCTCATGAGTTTTTGCATCCGTTCCGCCGTCTCCGTCCCGGTGGTTTTCTCGAGCCTCGCCCTGTCGCTCGGCCTGGTCGGCGCGGCGGCGGCGGCCGGTGAATTGCCCGTCACGCCCGCCCAACGCAGCACCGCACAGCAGGTCGCCCAGTCCGGCGTCGCGTTGTCCGATCTGGCGCCGAACGCGCCGGATTCCCACACCGTGAAATCGGGCGACACGCTGTGGGCGATCTCGAAGATCTTCCTCAAGTCGCCCTGGCGCTGGCCGGAGCTCTGGGGCATGAACCTGAGCCAGATCCGCAACCCGCACCTGATCTATCCGGGCCAGGTCCTGTACCTCGACAAGAGCGACGGGCGCGCGCGCCTGCGCCTTGGCCAGGCGGCGGGTGGCCCTGGCGGCACCGTGAAGCTGTCGCCGCGGGTGCGCAGTTCCTCGCTCGACAACGGCGGCATTCCTTCGATTCCGCTTGACCTGATCCAGCCTTTCCTCAATGAAGCGGTGGTGTTCGACACCGATGCGCTGAACGATGCGCCGCGCATCGTCGCCGCGCAGGAGGGCCATGTGCTGCTGTCCCGCGGCGACCTCGCCTACGTGCGCGGCGAGCTGGGCAACCTGCGCGACTACCGCATCTTCCGCTCGGCTCAGCCCCTGCTCGACCCGACGACGAAAGAAGTGCTGGGCTACGAAGCGCCGTATCTCGGCACGGCCGAGTACGCGAGGCCGGCGCAGACCGGCACCTTGGCCGACGGCAAGCCGTTGATCGTCCCGGCCACCTTCACGATCACCGCGGTGCGTCAGGAAATCAACGTCGGCGACCGGCTTGCGCCAACACCCTCGAAGGACTACAGCAACTACACCCCGCATGCACCCGGCCAGCCGGTGGCCGGGCAGATCATCTCGATCTACGGCGATGGCTTCACCGCAGGCCAGAACCAGATCGTCGCGCTGAATCGCGGCAAGCGCGACGGCATCGAGCGCGGCCACGTGCTGGCGCTGTGGCGCGATGGGGAGGTGGTGATCGACAAGACCGACACCAGCCACCCATCGATCAAGCTCCCCGACGAGCGCAACGGCATGCTGTTCGTCTTCAGCGTCTTCGACCGGGTGTCGTATGCGCTGATCCTGCAGGTGCTCGACCCGGCGCGGCCCGCCGACCGCTTCACCCAGCCCTGAGGCTGCAGTGAGGGCGGGTGCCGTCGGCCGGCGTCGATTCCTTGTCGAAGAATCCCTCGCCGCATGGACCCCGATGAATTGGTCGCCTGGCTGCGCCTCGCCGAGGCGCCACAGGTCGGTCTGGCTGGGGCGCGCCGCCTGCTCGCGGCTCTCGGCTCGCCCCAGGCGATTGCGCAAGCCTCGCCGGCCGCTCTGAAAGAGATCGCCGGTGCGGCGGCCGCAGCCGCCTTCGCGACGCTGCCGGATGGCTTCGAAAGCCTCGTCGCCGCGACCCAACAATGGCTGAAGCCCGTGGCCGGGCAAGAGCCGCGGCGGGTCGTCACCCTCGGCGACGCCAGCTATCCGCAGGCCTTGCTGCAGACCGCCGACCCGCCGCTGCTGCTGTATGTCCAGGGCCGCCTCGACCTGCTGAACGCACCGTCGCTCGCGGTGGTCGGCAGCCGCCGTCCTTCCGCCCAGGGCCTCGACAACGCGCGGGCCTTCGGCATGGCCTTGAGCCGCGCCGGCTACACCGTGGTGTCCGGCCTGGCGCTCGGCATCGACGGCGCGGCCCACGCCGGTGCACTGGAGGGCGACGCCGGCACGATGGCGGTCGTCGGCACCGGCCTCGACCGCGTCTATCCGAAAAGCCATTTCGAGCTGGCGCACCGCATCGCGCGGGGCGGCGCCCTCGTCAGCGAATTTCCGATCGGCATGCCGCCGCTGGCGGCGAACTTTCCGCGGCGCAATCGCATCATCGCGGGGATGTCGCGCGGCACGCTGGTCATCGAAGCGGCGCTGAAATCCGGCTCGCTGATCACCGCGCGCCTCGCGAGCGAGGCCGGGCGGGAGGTTTTTGCGGTCCCGGGATCGATTCATTCGGCTCAGTCCCAGGGCTGCCACGCGCTGATCAAGCAAGGCGCCAAGCTGGTCGAGTGCGCCGAAGACGTGCTGGAGGAGCTGTCGCCGTGCCATTCGAGCGCCAGCAGCCTTGCCGCAGCGCCCGCGTCCGATCCGGAACCGGCAGGGGAGGATCCGCTGCTGCAGGCGCTGGGGAGCGATCCGGTGTCGCTGGACGCTCTGGTCGCCCGCACAGGTTGGCCGGTCCAGCTGGTCAGCACGATGCTGCTGGAGTTCGAACTCGACGGCCGCGTGGCGCGCCTGCCCGGACAGCTGTTCCAGCGCCGCTACAGCGCGTGACACCCTGCGCGAGCCGCGACCCGCACCTCCGCACCCCCCGGAACGCTGGGGTATAGTCAGTTCATGTTCGACGTGCTCGTCTACCTGTACGAAAACTACTGGCGACCGGACGCCTGTCCGGACCATGAGCAGCTCACGCGCAAGCTCTCGGCCGTCGGTTTCGAGTCGGACGAGATCCAGGAAGCGCTCAGCTGGCTCGACGGCCTGGCGACCACCGCACAGGCCTATACCGGCGAGCAGCATGCCAGCAGCATGCGGGTGTATTCGCCGGCCGAGCAGGAGCATCTGGGCGATGCGTCGATCGGTTTCATCAGCTTCCTCGAATCGGCCGGCGTCCTTCCCCCGCCGATGCGCGAGATGGTGATCGACCGCGCCACCGCGATCCCCGGCGCCCCGATCGACCTCGAAGACCTGAAGATCATCGTGCTGATGGTCTTCTGGAGCCTGGGCGAGGAGCCCGATGCGCTGATCCTCGACGAGCTTTTCGTCGAAGAGGAAGACCGCCTGATCCACTGAACCGGGCGGCGGCGTCAGCTCAGTTCAGCAGCCGGGCCGGATCCACGTCGAGCTTGGCCAGCGCGGAGCGCGTCGCGCGCACCGTCAGCGATTCGTCCTGCGCCGGCACCAGCAATCCGGCCTGCAGGAAGGCCGCCAGCCGGCTTTGCTGGAACAGCACGCCGCGCCCCTGCATCGCGACGAACAGCGACAGCTGCCGCCGCATGCCCTGCCAGGCCAGTTGCACGACCTCGTTGCGGCCGCGGTAGTCGAGCATGTACCAGCTGCCGACCTGCAGTTCGCGCGCCCAGGCAATCATCGCCGGCGTCGGCATCGAACCGCCCTCGGCGACGACCTCCAGCTCGGAGCTTTCGTGGCCGGAGAGGTCGAGCACCATCGATTCGTCGATTTGCACGTCATCCGCGTCGGGCAGCATTTCCTCCAGCGTATCGAGCCGCATCATCAATTCTTCGAGGCGCTCGTGGGGAATCGCCGCGGACTTGGCGGTGAACGCCGCGGCAAGCGAGCTGTTCAAGGTGTGGATGTGCTCGTCCTGCCGCTCGGCCGGCATGCCGACGTTGGTCATGCCTTCGCGCAAGGTCTTCAGCAGCAGCGGCAGACGCCGGATCACCTCGGCCCGCTCTTCACGCGACACCTTGGCGCTGGCCGACCAGATCAGGTCCGCCGCGGCGCGCTTCATCGACTTGGTCTCTTCGCCGTGCACGCTGTACTTGACCGCGGTCATCGCCAGCACGTCGGCCCAGACGTGGAACAGGAATTCGCGCACGCCTTCCTGCACCGGCACTTCGTTGAGCATCTTGCGCAGCTCGATCGTGTACTGGATGGCCATGGTCTCGCGCTGCTCGACCTGCTGCGCCAGCGAGACGCCCTTGCGCGATGCCTCGTTCTCGTTCTTGAAGTAGTGCTCGAGGAATTTCTCGAACTCGGTCAGCACCGTCTGAAACACCCGGCGCCCTGTATCCGGATAGGCCTCGACGACCTGCACGACGCGCTTGATTTCCTTCTCCAGCGCGTTGCCGACCGCCCGCGCGGTCGCGTCGAAGCCCATCACGCAGGCACCCATGCGGTCGATCAGACGGCGTGCCGGATGGTCCGTCGTCGCGAAAAAATCGGGTTCGCCGACGGCGACACGCAAGACCGGCATCTGCAAGCGGGCGAACCAGACGCGCACCGTCGCCGGGATGCGCTCTTCGGTGAGGATGCTCTGAAACAGCAGCGCCACGATCTCGATCGTGGCGCGCTCGACCGGCGTGCTCGCGGCTTGCTTCAGGCGCTGCTTGCGCTGCTGCAACTCTTCCAGCAGCTCCGGCGTGCCGACCGCAGCGGCGTCATAGGCGTCGTTCGCATAAGCCGCAGCGCCGCGGCGCTGCGCGTTCTCCTGCGCCTCGTTGATCGCGGTACGCAGCCGCGGCGATACCGTGGCGCCTGCGGCGGTACGCGCGAAGTCCGGCAATTGGCGGCCGATCAGGCGATTCAATCGACCGAGCACCGCTTCAGCGTGGTCGGAAGCACTGCGCGGCAGCGCTGCGGAGCGGGTCTGCAGGCGCGTTTCTTCGCCGACGGCTCGGGGCGCACCGAACGACGACCCGCTGGGATAGGCGCCGGCGACGGAGTGCGCGGGCTGCATCCCGCTGTCGCGGCTGCGCCGGATCAACGGCCGCAGATCGATCTCCGGCGAGACATTGCGCTCGATCAGCCAGCGGTTGGTCTCGTGGTAGATCTCTTCGATCATCAGCGCGCACTCGTCGTGCAGCGGCGCTTGCACGAGGCGCCAGCCTTCGAGCGACAGCCCGGCGCCGCGCCAGCCGTTCAGGACGATGCGGGCGACGACATGGGTGCGCAGGATGTCGTCGTTGGGCAGTTCCTCCCGGCGCTCGAGCCGCGAGATGCGGGCGCGCACGTCGTTGTACTCCCACGAGGCGCGATCCATCATTGCCAGCGCCAGCCGCGAGGTCAGGATCTCGCGCTCGATGGTGTCGTCATCGACCAGGGACAGCGCTTCCATCCGGCCCGACGGGCGCGGCAGATCAGCGGGATGAGAAGCCGACAGGCCGCCTGTCGACGCGGCCTGGCGCACCGCATTGATCATCCCGGCTTGCCAGGCCCCGGAGGCCTTGTTCAAGCCCTCGACGAGTTCGCGGCGCTTGAACTGCAGCGAGCCTTCCGCCGGCTGCGACAACAGCGTTCGCGCCGCATCGCTGACCACTCGCACCAGATGAGGGAGGGCCTTCAGCAGGGCGTCGGCAAACGCTCTTCGGGACTGTGCCGCCAGGGCTGGAGGGTTGGCGGCTGTCGCCATGGATGCGGAGGGGTGGTGTCGTCAGTGGGCTGATGTCGCACCGACTCTACACCACCGCTCCGGCGTTCGGATCATCCGGATCCGTCTCTTTGGCCGTGCTGCGCATCAGATCTTCGCGCTTCACGCCGAGCCACATCGCGATGGCCGCGGCGACAAAAACCGACGAGTAGATGCCGAACAGGATCCCGATCGTCAGCGCGAGCGCGAAGTAGTGCAGGGTCTGGCCGCCGAACAGCAGCATCGAGACCACCATCATCTGCGTCGAGCCGTGCGTGATGATGGTGCGGCTCATCGTGCTGGTGATCGCATGGTCGATCACCTCGTGCGTGTTCATCTTGCGGTACTTGCGGAAGGCCTCGCGGATCCGGTCGAAGATGACGACCGATTCGTTGACCGAGTAGCCCAGCACCGCCAGCACCGCCGCCAGCACCGGCAGCGAGAACTCCCATTGGAAGAACGCGAAGAAGCCGAGGATGATGATGACGTCGTGCAGGTTGGCGACGATCGCCGCCACTGAGAACTTCCACTCGAAGCGGAAGGCGAGGTAGATCATGATGCCGATGACCACGAAGGCGAGCGCCTTCAGGCCGTCGACCGCCAGTTCCTTGCCGACCTGCGGCCCGACCACTTCGCTGCGCTGCAGGGTCACCGGCTCGGCGCTGCCGGCCTCGCAGACCTGCTTGCTGATCGCCTCGCCCTTGTCGCTGACGAACTGCTTGGCGCCGACGGTGCCGCTCTCGGCCTGGCAAATGGCGGTGAACACGCGGCCGACCACTTCGGCCTGCTTCACGTCCGCCCGCACCGGTACGCGGATCAGCACGTCGTGCGCCGAACCGAAGTTCTGCACCTGCACGTCGCCGAGGTTCAGCGCCTCGACGGTGCTGCGGATCTTGTCGATATCCGCCGGCTGCGAATAGGCCACCTCGGCCACGGTGCCGCCGGTGAACTCGATCGAAAAATGCAGGCCGCGCGTGACCAGGAAGAAGACCGCCGCGAGGAAGGTGACCAGCGAAATGATGTTGAACACCAGCGCATGCCGCATGAACGGAATGTCGCGGCGAATCCGGAAGAACTCCATGCCCCGCTCCCTTAGACCTTGGCCGCCGGCGTGCCGCCGTCGGGCCGCCAGACCTGGCCGATGGCGACCGACTTCAGCTTCTTCTGCCGGCCGTACCAGAGGTTGACCAGGCCGCGCGAGAACATCACCGACGAGAACATCGAGGTCAGGATGCCGAGGCAGTGCACTACCGCGAAGCCGCGCACCGGCCCCGAACCGAAAGCCAGCAAGGCGATGCCGGCGATCAGGGTCGTGATGTTCGAATCGAGGATGGTCGCGAACGCCCGCTCGTAGCCCATGCTGATCGCTGCCTGCGGAGAAGCGCCGCCACGAAGCTCTTCGCGTACCCGCTCGTTGATCAGCACGTTCGAATCGATCGCCATGCCGAGCGTCAGCGCGATCGCCGCGATGCCCGGCAAGGTCAAGGTCGCCTGCAGCATCGACAGCACCGCCACCAGCAGCAGCAGGTTGAATGCCAGCGCCAGGGTCGAGAAAACGCCGAACAGCAGGTAGTACAGGCACATGAACACGGCGATCGCGGCAAAGCCGTAGATCACGCTGTGGAAGCCCTTGGCGATGTTCTCGGCGCCGAGGCTCGGGCCGATCGTGCGCTCTTCGATGATCTCCATCGGCGCGGCGAGCGACCCGGCGCGAAGCAGCAGCGCCTCGTCATTGGCCTGCTCGGTCGTCATGCGGCCCGAGATCTGCACCCGGCCGCCGCCGATCTCGCTGCGGATCACCGGCGCGGTGACGACCTCGCCCTTGCCCTTCTCGAACAGCAGGATCGCCATGCGCTTGCCGATGTTGTCGCGCGTCACGTCCTTGAAGACGCGGGCGCCCTTGGCGTCCAAGGTCAGGTTGACGGTCGGCTCCTGGGTCTGGCTGTCGAAGCCGGGCTGCGCATCGGTGAGGTTCTCGCCGGTCAGCACCACTTGGCGCTTGACGATCAGCGGGCTGCCGCCGCGCTCGACGAATCGCTCCATGCCGAACGGCACGGGGCCGGTGCCGGCGGCTGCGGCCAGCGCCTCGGTGCTGTCGTCGACCATGCGCACCTCGAGCGTCGCGGTGCGGCCGATGATGTCCTTGGCCTTGGCCGTGTCCTGCACACCAGGCAGCTGCACGACCACCCGGTCGGGGCCCTGCTGCTGGATCACCGGTTCGCTGACGCCCAGCTCGTTGATGCGGTTGTGCAGCGTGGTGATGTTCTGCTTCACCGCCGTCTCCTGCACGCGCAGTGCCGCGGCCGGTTTCATCGTGCCGGTGAGCTTGATCTCGGCCCCGTCGGTGGACTGAACCCACTGCAGATCGGGCAGCTGGTCGGTCAGCACGTTGAGCGCCGACTTGGTCGTCTCGGCGTCGCGGAAGCGGATCTCGACCGAGTCTCCATCACGCGTGATGCCGGTGTGGCGCAGGCCCTTGTCGCGCAGCAGGCTGCGCGCATCGCCGGAGAGGGATTCGGCGCGCTTGGTCAATGCCGACTTCATGTCGACCTGCATCAGGAAGTGCACGCCGCCACGCAGGTCCAGGCCGAGGTACATCGGCAGTGCATGCATCGCCGTGAGCCAGTGCGGCGAACGCGGCAACAGGTTCAGCGCGACGATGTAGCTCGGGTCGCTCGGATCGGGGTTCAGCGCCTTGCTGATCGCATCCTTGGCGCGGCCTTGCGTGTCGAGATCGTCGAAGCGGGCTTTCACCGAGTTGCCGTCGAACTGCACGAAGTCGGAGCGCAATCCGGCCTTCGCCAGGATCTGCTCGATGCGGCCGGCCAGCGACGCATCGAGCTTCAGCGTCGCCTTGCCGCTCGAGACCTGCACGGCCGGCGCTTCGCCGAAGAAGTTGGGCAGGGTGTAGAGCAGCCCCACCACGAGCGCGATCCCGAGGATCGCGTATTTCCACCAGGGATAGCGGTTCATGCCGTCTTTCTCATCGCGAGACCACGGCAGTGCGGCCGAACGGCCCTGCCGCTGTCGGCCGCTTTACTTGAAGGTGCCCTTGGGCAGCACTTGCGTGACGGCGCTGCGCTGCACCTGCAGCTCGACGCCGTTGGCGACTTCGATGCTGACGAAGGTTTCGCCCATCTTCGTGACCTTGCCCAGCAGGCCGCCGGTGGTGACGATCTCGTCGCCCTTGCCGAGCGCTTCGATCATCGCCTTGTGTTCCTTCTGCCGCTTCATCTGCGGACGGATCATCACGAAGTACAGCACCACGAACATCAGCACCAGGGGCAGCATGCTCAGCAAGCTCGACTCGGTACCGCCGCCGGTGGCAGCCGGCGCTGCCTGTGCAAATGCTTCAGAGATAAACATGGTGTCCTCGCTTCAGGCGCACAGGACGCGCGCCACGGTCGTCAGATGGAAAAATGGCCCGTGCGATGAAGCGGCGGGCCATACAGGGAATCCAAACTCGATCAATTCGGTGGTTGCGGGGGCAGGATTTGAACCTACGACCTTTGGGTTATGAGCCCAACGAGCTACCAGACTGCTCCACCCCGCGACTGAGCCTGTGACTATAGCACACCCGCTCTGCATGCTCACAGTCCGTCATTCTCTCAAGGTCAATTCGACCGCCCTTGCAGAGGGACTCCGCCGGCGGCTCGAGGTTCCCCGCGACGAGCCCTCGGGCGTGAACCGCAGAAACGACAAAGGCCAGCATCGGCTGGCCTTTGTCGCTAGGGCTGGCGTCGAAAACCTACTCCGCCTTGTCGCCGTCTTCAGTCGCTGCCACTTCGGGCCGGTCGACGAGCTCGACGAACGCCATCGGCGCGTTGTCGCCCTGGCGGAAGCCCATCTTCAGGATGCGCGTATAGCCGCCCGGGCGCGCCTTGTAGCGCGGGCCGAGGTCGTTGAACAGCTTGGTGACGATGTCGCGATCGCGCGTGCGATTGAACGCGAGGCGGCGGTTCGCCAAGGTCGGCTCTTTCGCGAGCGTGATCAGCGGTTCGACGACGCGGCGCAGTTCCTTGGCCTTCGGCAGCGTGGTCTTGATCGCCTCGTGCTGCAGCAGCGAATTGCACATGTTGCGCAGCATCGCGAGGCGGTGCTCGGAGGTGCGGTTGAGTTTGCGGAGTCCGTGACGGTGGCGCATGGTGATCTGCCTTTCGTTTGTTTATCGCCCCGGCCGTGTCAGGTACCGGGGCTTGCACCGGGGTGCCTCGCAGAGGCAACCCATCCATTGACGGCGCTTGCCGCCGTCCTTCCTGTTTGCGTTAGCGCTTGTCGAGCCCCTGGGGGGGCCAGTTTTCCAGCCGCGCGCCGAGCGTGAGCCCGCGCGAAGCCAGCACTTCCTTGATTTCGTTGAGCGACTTGCGGCCCAGGTTCGGCGTCTTCAGCAGCTCGGTTTCGGTGCGCTGGATCAGGTCGCCGATGTAGTAGATGTTCTCGGCCTTCAGGCAGTTCGCAGAACGCACCGTCAGTTCGAGCTCGTCCACCGGACGCAGCAGGATCGGATCGAACGACGAGCTGCGCTGCGTCGGCTGATCGAACGCGGCGATCTCGTTGCCTTCCAGCTGCGCGAATACCGCGAGCTGCTCGACCAGGATCTTCGCCGAGGCGCGGATCGCTTCTTCCGGGCTGATCGCGCCGTTGGTGACGATCTCCATCACCAGCTTGTCGAGGTCGGTGCGCTGCTCGACGCGCGCGCTTTCCACCGTGTAGCTGACGCGGCTGACCGGCGAGAACGATGCGTCCAGCACGATGCGGCCGATCGACTTGGTCGGCTCGTCGCCATAGCGGCGCATCGTGCCCGGCACATAGCCGCGGCCCTTTTCGACCTTGATCTGCATGTCGAGTTTGCCGCCCTGCGACAGGCTGGCGATCACGTGCTCGGGGTTGATGATCTCGACGTCGTGCGGCGTCTGGATGTCGCCGGCCGTGACCGGGCCTTCGCCTTCCTTGCGCAGCACCAAGGTAACTTCATCGCGGTTGTGCAAGCGGAACACCACGCCCTTCAGGTTCAGCATAACGTGCACGACGTCTTCCTGCACGCCGTCGATCGCGGAGTACTCGTGCAGCACGCCTGCGATCGTCACTTCGGTTGGCGCATAGCCGATCATCGACGAAAGCAGCACGCGGCGCAGCGCATTGCCCAGCGTGTGGCCGTATCCACGTTCGAACGGCTCCAGCGTCACCTTGGCGCGGTGACCGCCGAGCGGCTCGACGTGGATGGCTTTGGGTTTCAGAAGATTCGTTTGCATGGGGTCGTGTTCCTGTCAATACCCTCGGCTCGTTACACCGATAAGGCTGATGGACAACGCCGGGCGGATTGAAGAATTGCTCCGCCGCCGGCACACGGAGCAATCGAACTGACAATGGGTGCCGGCAATGCCGGCACCCCGCTTTCCTGTCGGCTTATCGCGAGTACAACTCGACGATCAGCGCTTCCTTGATGTCGGCACCGAATTCATCGCGGTCCGGCGTCTTCTTGAAGACGCCTTCCAGCTTGGCGGCATCGACCGTCACCCAGTTCGCGAGGCCCTGCGATTCCGCGAGCTTGACCGAGTCGGTGATGCGCAGCTGCTTCTTCGACTTGTCGCGCACCGCCACCGTGTCGCCGGCCTTGACCAGGTACGACGGGATGTTCACGACGTTGCCGTTGACCACGATCGACTTGTGCGAGACCAGCTGACGCGCTTCCGCGCGGGTCGAGCCGAAGCCCATGCGGTAGACGACGTTGTCCAGGCGCGATTCCAGCAGCAGCAGCAGGTTCGCGCCGGTGTTGCCGCGGCGGCGCTCGGCTTCGGCAAAGTAGCGGCGGAACTGGCGCTCCAGCACGCCGTACATGCGCTTGACCTTCTGCTTCTCGCGCAACTGGATGCCGTAGTCGGAGGTGCGCGAGCCGGAGGTGCGGCCGTGCTGGCCGGGCTTGGAGTCGAACTTCGCCTTGTCCGTGATCGAGCGGCGGGCGCTCTTCAGGAACAGGTCGGTGCCTTCACGGCGGGAGAGTTTGGCCTTCGGGCCGAGATAGCGTGCCACTTGCAGTCCTTTATCAAGCTGACGCGAGCATCACGAGAAAACCGTGACTCGCGCGAGTCTGGCGCGGATGGATCTGAGCGCTCAGACGGTGGGCTTATGAAGCCTTGCGGCCTCTAGTAAAACCGCCGGCGAGGCACTCGCGTGCCTGCCGGCGAACGAAAACCAGTGCTCGATCAGCGACGATCGAACATCAAATCCGGCGACGCTTCTGCGGGCGGCAGCCGTTGTGCGGCACCGGCGTCACGTCGGAAATCGAGTTGATGCGGATGCCCAGCGATGCCAGCGCACGCACCGACGACTCGCGCCCGGGGCCTGGACCCTTGATGCGCACGTCGAGGTTCTTGATGCCTTGTTCCTGAGCCGCGCGGCCCGCCACTTCGGCCGCGACCTGCGCAGCGAACGGGGTGGACTTGCGCGAGCCCTTGAAGCCCTGGCCGCCGCTCGACGCCCAGGACAGCGCGCCGCCCTGGCGATCGGTGATCGTGATGATCGTGTTGTTGAACGACGCATGCACATGCGCAATGCCGTCCGCCACGTTCTTGCGGATCTTCTTGCGTACGCGCTGAGCGGCGGTATTGGGTGCCTTAGCCATGATGACCTTTCAATATCAGCGCTTGACCACGCCAGACTTGCGCGGGCCCTTGCGAGTGCGCGCGTTCGTCTTCGTCCGCTGGCCGCGCACAGGCAGGCCACGACGATGACGGAAACCCCGATAGCAACCCAGATCCATCAGCCGCTTGATGTTGATCGACATCTCGCGGCGCAGGTCGCCCTCGATCGTCAGGCGGCCGATTTCTTCCCGGATCTTTTCCAGGTCGCCGTCCGTCAGGTCTTTGACCTTGCGATCGAACGGAACGCCGCAGGCCGTGCAGATCTTCTGCGCCGTGTTGCGGCCGATCCCGTAGATGGCCGTCAGGCCGATCTCGGTGTGCTTCTGGGGCGGAATGTTGATGCCAGCAATACGTGCCATGGTGGTCCTCTAAACTCTCTTCAGCCCTGACGCTGTTTGTGACGCGGGTCGGTGCAGATCACACGCACCACGCCCTTGCGGCGGATGACCTTGCAGTTACGGCACATCACCTTGACGGATGCAGCGACTTTCATGCTTCTCTCCTAGAACTCTCGAACTCGCTCGTTCGCGTTATCACTTGGCCCGGAAGACGATCCGGGCGCGACTCAGGTCGTACGGGGTCAGTTCCACGGTCACCTTGTCGCCGGGCAGGATGCGGATGTAGTGCATGCGCATCTTTCCGGAGATGTGACCGAGCACCACGTGCCCGTTCTCGAGCTTCACGCGAAATGTCGCGTTGGGGAGGTTCTCGAGGATCTCCCCTTGCATCTGAATGACGTCGTCTTTGGCCATAAGTTACTGATCCTCAGCTTGCCTTGAAGTTGGCCTTCTTGAGCAAGGACTCGTACTGCTGGCTCATCACATAAGACTGCACCTGGGCCCAAAAGTCCATCGTCACGACGACGATGATCAAGAGCGACGTGCCGCCGAAATAAAACGGCACGTTGTACTTCAGCACCAGGAACTCGGGCAGCAGGCACACGAGCGTGATGTAGATGGCGCCGGCCAGGGTCAGGCGGGACAGGATGCGGTCGATGTGACGCGCCGTCTGCTCGCCCGGCCGAATGCCGGGAATGAAGGCACCGCTCTTCTTCAGGTTGTCTGCCGTCTCGCGGCTGTTGAACACCAGCGCCGTATAGAAGAAGCAGAAGAAGACGATCGCGCAGGTGTACAGGATCACGTAGATCGGCTGGCCGGGGCGCAGCATGTCCGCGATGTCCTTTAGCCAGCGGAAGCTGTCGCCGGTCGCGAACCAGCTGACCGCGGTCGTCGGCAACAGGATGATCGACGAGGCGAAGATCGGCGGGATCACGCCCGACATGTTCAGCTTCAAAGGCAGGTGCGACGACTGGCCGCCATAGACCTTGTTGCCGACTTGCCGCTTCGCGTAGTTCACCAGGATCTTGCGCTGACCGCGCTCGACGAACACCACGGCAAAGGTCACCAGTGCCACGACCGCGATGATGAAGAGCGATACCAGGATGCTCATTGCGCCGGTGCGCACCAGCTCGAACAAACCGCCGATCGCGTTCGGCAGACCAGCCGCGATGCCACCGAAGATCAGGATCGAGATGCCGTTGCCCAGGCCGCGCTCGGTGATCTGCTCGCCCAGCCACATCAGGAACATCGTGCCGGCCGTCAGGCTGACCATCGCCGTCAGGCGAAAGCCCATGCCGGGGCTGATGACCAGGCCGGCAGACCCTTCGAGCGCGAGCGCGATGCCCGTCGACTGGAAGATCGCCAGGCCCAGAGTGCCGTAGCGCGTGTACTGCGTGATCTTGCGGCGGCCGGACTCGCCTTCCTTCTTCAGCGCTTCCAGCGTCGGCACCACGTAGGTCATCAGCTGCATGATGATCGACGCCGAGATGTACGGCATGATCCCCAGCGCGAAGACGGTGAAGCGCGACAGCGCGCCGCCCGAGAACATGTTGAACAGGCTCAGGATGCCGCCCTGCTGGCCCTTGAAGAGCTGCTGCAGCTGGGCGGGATCGATCCCGGGCACCGGAATGTGCGCGCCGATGCGGTAGACCACCAACGCGAGCAGCAAGAAGACGAGCCGGCGACGCAGGTCGCCGAACTTGCCGCTCTTTGCCAGCTGATTTGCGTTCGTTGCCACTGTTCAGTGTTCCGTTCGTGCCGCTCGATCCAGGCCGCTCAAGCGACCGAACCGCCGGCCGCTTCGATCGCGGCCTTGGCCGCTGCCGTGGCGCCCACGCCCTTCAGCGTGACAGCCTTCGACAGCTCGCCCGTCTTGATGACCTTGACCACCTTGGCCAGCTGGCCGACCAGGCCGGCTTGCTTCAGCGCCAGCACGTCGACTTCAGCCACATCCAGCAACTGCAGATCGCTCAGGGTGACTTCGGCGTTGTACTTCAGCGCGTGCGACTTGAAGCCGCGCTTCGGCAGGCGCCGCTGCAGCGGCATCTGGCCGCCCTCGAAGCCGACCTTGTGATAGCCGCCGGCACGGGACTTCTGGCCCTTGTGGCCGCGGCCCGCCGTCTTGCCCAGACCGGAGCCGATGCCGCGGCCCACGCGACGCTTCGCGTGCTTGGCGCCGCCGGCCGGCTTGATGGTGTTGAGTTCCATGTGTATTCCTTCGACGCCGGCGCTCAGAGCACCTGCACCAGATACGCCACCTTGTTGATCATGCCGCGCACTGCCGGCGTGTCTTCCAGGGTCGACTGGCTGTTGAGCTTGCGCAGGCCGAGGCCGCGCACGGTAGAGCGATGCGATTCGCGCGTGCCGGCGACGCTGCGAACCAGCTTCACCGTCAGGGTTTTCTTGTCGCTCATTTGGGTTCTCCGCGAGGCGCTCAGCCGAAGATCTCTTCGACCGTCTTGCCGCGCTTGGCAGCGATCTCGGCCGGCGTGGTCGAGACCTTCAGCGCGTCCAGCGTGGCACGCACCAGGTTGTACGGGTTGGTCGAACCGAGGCTCTTCGCCACGATGTCGGTCACGCCCATGACTTCGAAGACCGCGCGCATCGGACCGCCGGCGATGATGCCGGTACCGGCCACGGCCGGCGCCATCAGCACGCGCGACGCGCCGTGCTGGCCGGTCACGTTGTGATGGATCGAACCGTTCTTCAGCGAGACCTTGACCATGTTGCGGCGCGCCGACTCCATCGCCTTCTGCACCGCGACCGGAACTTCCTTCGCCTTGCCCTTGCCCATGCCGATGCGGCCGTCGCCATCGCCGACCACGGTCAGCGCAGCGAAGCTCAGCGTGCGCCCGCCCTTCACCACCTTGGTGACGCGGTTGACCGCGATCATCTTTTCCTTCAGGCCGTCGTCGTTGCCTTCGGTCTGAGCGCGGGGTTGAAACTTTGCCATGTCGTGTGTCCTCTAGCGATCAGAACTGCAGGCCGGCTTCGCGAGCCGCTTCGGCCAGCGCCTTGACGCGGCCGTGGTAGGCGAAACCTGCCCGGTCGAACGCGACCTTCTCGATGCCGGCAGCCTTCGCCTTCTCGGCGATGCGCTTGCCGATCACCGAGGCGGCACTGACGTTGCCGCCCTTGCCCGCCGCGCCCAATTCCTTGCGCACATCGGCCTCCGCGGTCGAAGCGGTGACCAGCACCTTCTGGCCGTCGTCGGAAATGACGCTGGCGTAGATGTGCAGGTTCGAGCGGAAGACCGTCAAACGCGCCACGCGCTGCGTCGCAATGCGCGTGCGGGTGGTCTTGGAGCGACGAATGCGCTGCTCTTTCTTGTTCAACATGTTCGCGCTCCTTACTTCTTCTTGGTCTCTTTGAGGGAGACCTTCTCCTCGGCGTAGCGGATGCCCTTGCCCTTGTAAGGCTCGGGCGGGCGGATCGCACGCACTTCGGCGGCGATCTGCCCCACCACCTGGCGGTCGGCGCCCTTGATCACGATCTCGGTCTGCGTCGGGCAGGCGACCGTGATGCCGGCCGGCATGTCTTTCGCGACCGGATGCGAGAACCCGATCTGCAGGTTCAGCTTCTGGCCTTGCGCCTGGGCCCGGAAGCCCACGCCGACCAGGGTCAGCTTGCGCTCGAAGCCCTTGCTGACGCCGTTGACCATGTTGGCCACCAGCGCACGCATCGTGCCGCTCATCGCATCGGCGGCGGCCGACTCGTCGGCGGGCACGAAGCTCAGCTTGCCGTCTTCGTTCTTCACCGAGACCAGCGGGTTCGCGGTGCGCACCAGCGTGCCGAGCGTGCCCTTGACGCTGATCTGCTCATCGTTGATCGACACGTCCACACCCTTGGGGACGGCGATCGGCATTTTTCCTACGCGGGACATTTCCGATTCCTTCCCTTTAAGCGACGTAGCAGAGCACTTCGCCGCCGATGCCGGAGGCGCGCGCCTTGCGATCGGTCATCACGCCCTTCGGCGTGGTGACGATGGCCACACCCAGACCGTTCATCACGTTCGGAATGTCGTTGCGGCCCTTGTAGACACGCAGGCCGGGACGGCTGACACGCTCGATGCGCTCGATCACCGGCTTGCCGGCGTAGTACTTCAGCGAGATCTCGAGTTCGGGCTTCGGATCGCCCTTGATCGCGAAACCATCGATATAGCCTTCGTCCTTCAGGACCTGGGCGATCGCCACTTTCAGCTTCGACGAGGGCATCGTCACGACGGCCTTCTCGACCATCTGCGCGTTGCGAATACGCGTCAGCATATCGGCGATGGGGTCACTCATGCTCATTCGGATATCTCCTTCGCCGGCTTACCAGCTGGCTTTCACGACGCCGGGGATGTCACCCTTGAACGCCAGCTCGCGGATCTTGTTGCGACCGAGGCCGAACTTGCGGAACGTGCCGCGCGGGCGACCGGTCAGCTCGCAGCGGTTGCGCTGGCGCGTCGGGTAGGCATTGCGCGGGAGCTTCTGCAGCTCGAGACGGGCGGCGTAGCGCTCGTCGTCGGACTTCTTCGCGTCGTTCGCGGTCGCCTTCAGCTCGTTGTACTTCTTCGCGAACTTGGCGACGAGTTGCGCGCGCTTCTCTTCACGCTGGATGAGGGAAAGTTTAGCCACGCAACACCTCAGTTCTTGAACGGAAACTTGAACGCGGTGAGCAGGGCCTTGGCCTCGTCGTCGCTCTTCGCAGTCGTCGTGATGCTGATGTTCAGACCACGCAGCACATCGATCTTGTCGTAGTCGATCTCGGGGAAGATGATCTGTTCCTTGACACCGATGTTGTAGTTGCCGCGCCCATCGAAGGCCCGGCCCGAGATGCCGCGGAAGTCGCGCACGCGGGGCAGCGCCACCGTCACGAAGCGATCCAGGAACTCGTACATCTGCACGCCGCGCAGCGTGACCATGCAGCCGATGGGCACGTTCTCGCGGATCTTGAAGCCGGCGATCGCCTTCTTCGACTTGGTCACGACGGGCTTCTGCCCGGCGATCTTGGTCAGATCGCTGACGGCGTGGTCCATCACCTTCTTGTCGGAGACGGCTTCGCTCACGCCCATGTTCAGCGTGATCTTGGTCAGGCGCGGCACCTGCATCGTCGACTTGTAGCCGAACTTCTCGACCAGCTGCGGAACGATCGTGTCGCGGTAGTGCGTCTGCAGGCGAGCCTGGCGCTGAGCTTGTTGTTGAGCCATGGTGTCCTCGCCTTAGAGCTTGATCTCGGCGCCGCTGGACTTGTAGACGCGCACTTTCTTGCCGTCGTCCTGCAGCTTGATACCGACACGGTCGGCCTTGCCCGTCGCCGCGTTGTAGATCGCGATGTTGGACTGGTGGATCGGCATGGTCTTGTCGACGATGCCGCCGGTCGCGCCCTTCATCGGGTTCGGCTTGACGTGCTTCTTGACGACGTTGATGCCGTCGATCAGCAGACGCTCTTCGTCGACGCGCTGCGTCACGGTGCCGCGCTTGCCCTTGTCGCGCCCGGTCAACACGATGACCTGGTCGCCTTTGCGAATTTTGTTCATGGCTTGTAGATCCTTGATCGAGGCCTCAGAGCACCTCAGGCGCCAGCGACACGATCTTCATGAAGCGCTCGGTACGCAGTTCGCGCGTCACCGGGCCGAAGATGCGGGTGCCGATCGGCTCGAGCTTGGCGTTCAGCAGCACGGCGGCATTGCCGTCGAACTTGACCAGCGAGCCGTCCTGGCGGCGCACGCCCTTGGCGGTGCGAACGACGACGGCACTGTAGACCTCGCCCTTCTTCACGCGACCGCGCGGCGCAGCTTCCTTGATGCTGACCTTGATCACATCACCGATGCCCGCATAGCGACGCTTCGAGCCGCCGAGCACCTTGATGCACATGACGGACTTCGCGCCCGTGTTGTCGGCGACGTCGAGTCGCGATTGCATTTGAATCATGTCTGTCCCCAACTTGTACCGCGCCGCGCACGAGGCGCTTTGTGGTCAGTCTTGGGCCCGTCGGTTCAGGTTGCCGCGTTGAGCGCAACTTCCCTAGCGTTGTGGGCGGAGCCGGCTCCAGCACCTTGCTGCGGAGCAAGGCCGGCACTTCGGCGAAGTCAATGATTATCCTGCGAAAAGATTTTGCGTGTCAATGCACAAGCAAAACCTTTGTCGCCTGGAGGCCTCAGGACTTGGCCTGGGCGAGCAGCGTGGCCGCGTCGCTGACCTCGAACTTGCCCGGAGCTTCGATGTTCAGCGTCTTGACGACGCCGTCGACCACCAGCATCGAATAACGCTGCGAGCGCAGGCCCATGCCGCGCGCGTTCAGGTCCAGCGTCAGGCCGGTCGCCTTGGCGAAATCGCCGCTGCCGTCGGCCATCATGCGCAGCTTGCCCGCCGTCTTCTGGTCGCGGCCCCAGGCGCCCATCACGAAGGCGTCATTGACCGAAACGCACCAGATCTCGTCGACACCCGCCGCCTTCAAGGCATCGGCCTGCTGCACGTAACCCGGCACATGCTGGGCCGAGCAGGTCGGCGTGAAAGCTCCCGGCAGCGCGAAGATCGCGATCGTCTTGCCGGCAGTCGCCTGCTCGATGTCGAAGCTGTTCGGCCCGAGCGAGCAGCCATTGCCTTCGACCTCGATGAACTCCTGCAGCTTGCCCGCGGGCAGCTTGTCGCCAACTTTCAACATGTCACTCTCCTCTTGATTCATCGCCAATGAAAAACGGCCGGAGCGCCATCCGAGCGTTCCGACCGTCAGCGCGGGTGACCGTCAAAGCCCCCGCAAAGGATTCACTCAGACTTCGCGCGACTTCTCGACCAGGCGCGTCACCGTCCAGGACTTGGTCTTGGAGATCGGACGGCATTCGCTGATCTGGACGACGTCGCCCATCTTGTATTCGCCCTTCTCGTCATGCGCGTGGTACTTGCTCGTGCGCGCGACGATCTTGCCGTAGAGCTCATGCTTGGTACGCGTCTCGACGAGCACGGTGATCGTCTTCGAGCGCTTGTCGCTGACGACCTTGCCGATGAACGAACGCGGAACGCGGTTGGCAACGATCTTTTCCGGCGCGGCCGCGGCTTGTTGCGGCTGCTCGGTCGTGGTCTGGTCCGTCATTTGGCGGCCCCTTTCTTCTCTGCAGCCTTCTTCTCGGCCAGGATGGTCTTGGCGCGCGCGATGTCGCGGCGCGTATTGCCCAGGGTCGAGTGATTGGTCAGCTGCTGCGTGGCCTTCTGCATGCGCAGGCCGAAATGGGCCTTCAGCAGTTCGGACACTTCCTTCTCGAGGCCGGCGACGTCTTTGCCGCGCAGTTCGGATGCTTTCATGATCTTTCCTTTACGGCTCAGGCGCCGACCTGGCGCGCGACGAAGGTCGTGCGCAGCGGCAGCTTGGCCGAGGCCAGCAGGAACGCTTCACGCGCGAGCGCTTCGGGAACGCCGTTGATCTCGTAGAGCACCTTGCCCGGCTGGATCTCGGCGACGTAGTACTCCGGATTGCCCTTGCCGTTGCCCATGCGGACTTCGGCAGGCTTCTGCGAAATCGGCTTGTCCGGGAAGATGCGGATCCAGATGCGCCCACCGCGCTTGACGTGGCGCGAAATCGCGCGACGAGCGGCTTCGATCTGACGGGCGGTCAGGCGACCACGCTCGACCGACTTCAGGCCGAAGTCGCCGAACGACACCTTCGCGCCGCGGGTGGCGACACCGGTGTTGCGGCCCTTTTGTTCCTTGCGGAATTTTCTGCGTGCAGGTTGCAGCATGTTTATTCTCCTTTGGGCTCGGCCGGCTTCGCAGCATCCGCGCCCGGCGCTGCGGCCTTGCGGACGACGCGCTTGACTCCCGGCGTACGAGCAGCATCGCCACCCGCGTCGGCCGGCTTCTCGCCACCTTCGGCGGCCGGGCCGGCGCTCGAGCGCGGACCGCCGCGGTCGCCGCGATCACCACCACCGCCACCCGGACGGCCACGGCCACCCGGCGCACCCGGACGGGTGTTGCGGCGCGGGCGACGGTCATCATCGGCGCCCGGGGGCGTGACGATGCCGGGCGCTTCGCCATTGGCCAGACGGTCGCCACGGTAGACCCAGCACTTCACGCCGATCACGCCATAGGTCGTCTTGGCTTCGGAGAAGCCATAGTCGATGTCGGCCTTCAGGGTGTGAAGCGGCACGCGGCCTTCGCGATACCACTCGCAACGCGCGATTTCGATGCCGTTCAGGCGGCCCGACGACATGATCTTGATGCCCTGCGCGCCCAGGCGCATCGCGTTCTGCATCGCGCGCTTCATCGCGCGGCGGAACATGATGCGCTTTTCGAGCTGCTGAGTGATCGAGTCGGCGATCAGCTGCGCATCGACTTCAGGCTTGCGCACTTCCTCGATGTTCACAGCCACCGGCACGCCGAGGCGGCGCGTCAGTTCGGCCTTCAGGTTCTCGATGTCCTCGCCCTTCTTGCCGATCACCACGCCCGGACGGGCCGAGAAGATGGTGATGCGCGCGTTCTTGGCGGGGCGCTCGATCAGGATGCGCGAAACCGCGGCGCTCTTCAGGCGCGCCTTGAGGTACTCGCGCACCTTCAGGTCTTCGGCCAGCATGGTCGCGAAGTTCTGGTTCGAGGCGTACCAACGCGACGACCAGTTGCGCGTGACCGGCAGGCGGAACCCGGTCGGATGGATTTTTTGTCCCATGGTCCTTGGCCTTCAGTTGCCGACAGTGATGTAGATGTGGGCCGTCGGCTTGCTGATGCGATTGCCGCGGCCCTTGGCCCGTGCGGAAAAGCGCTTCAGCGTGGCGGCCTGCTCGACGTAGATCGTCTTGACCTTCAGCTCGTCGATGTCCGCACCGTCGTTGTGTTCGGCGTTCGCGATCGCGGACTCCAGACACTTCTTGATGATGCCGGCGGCCTTCTTCGGCGTGAACGTCAGGATGTTCAGCGCCTGGTCGACCTTCTTGCCGCGGACCATGTCCGCCACCAGCCGACCCTTATCGGCAGAGAGGCGCACGCCGCGAACGATTGCTTGAGTTTCCATCGTCGCTGGTCCTTATTTCTTGTTGGCTTTCTTGTCCGCCGGGTGACCCTTGAACGTCCGGGTCAGCGCGAACTCGCCGAGCTTGTGGCCGACCATCTGGTCGCTCACATAGACCGGCACGTGCTGCTTGCCGTTGTGCACGGCGATCGTCAGGCCGATGAACTCGGGCAGGATCGTCGAGCGGCGGGACCAGGTCTTGATCGGCTTCTTGTCCTTGATGGCACCGGCCTTCTCGACCTTCGCCAGCAAGTGGTGATCGACGAACGGGCCCTTTTTGAGAGAACGAGTCATGGTGGCCTCTTACTTTTTCCGACGCGCGACGATCATCGTCTGCGTGCGCTTGTTGCTGCGGGTGCGGTAGCCCTTGGTCATCGTGTTCCAAGGAGACACCGGCACCTGGCCTTCACCCGTGCGACCCTCGCCACCACCGTGCGGGTGATCCACCGGGTTCATGGCCACGCCACGCACCGTCGGACGGATGCCCTTCCAGCGAATCGCACCGGCCTTGCCGTACTGGCGCAGGCTGTGCTCTTCGTTGCTGACCTCGCCGATCGTGGCGCGGCAGTCGATGTGGATCTTGCGCACTTCGCCCGAACGCAGGCGGACCTGGGCGTAGGTGCCTTCACGCGCCAGCAAGGTCACCGAGGTGCCTGCCGAACGCGCGATCTGGGCGCCCTTGCCGGCCAGCATCTCGACGCAATGGATGATCGAGCCCACCGGGATGTTGCGGATCGGCAGCGTGTTGCCGGCCTTGATCGGCGCTTCCGAGCCGCTCATGATCTTCGCGCCGACCTCGATGCCGCGCGGGGCGATGATGTAGCGGCGCTCGCCGTCGGCGTAGCAGACCAGCGCGATGTGGGCGGTACGGTTCGGGTCGTACTCGATGCGTTCGACCTTCGCCGGGATGCCGTCCTTGTTGCGCACGAAGTCGACCACGCGGTAGTGGTGCTTGTGCCCACCGCCCTTGTGGCGAATCGTGATGTGGCCGTTGTTGTTGCGGCCGGCGTTCTGCATCTGCGGCTCGAGCAGCGCGGCTTCCGGCTTGCCCTTGTGCAGGTGCTTGTGCACCACCTTCACCATGGCGCGACGGCCCGGCGAGGTCGGTTTGAGTTTGACGACAGCCATTACGCGGACTCCCCGGAGAAGTTGAGCTCTTGCCCAGCCTTCAGCGACACGTACGCCTTCTTGACGTGGTCGCGGCGGCCGATCGACCGGCCGAAGCGCTTGACTTTGCCCTTTTGGTTCACGACGTTGACCGAGTCCACCTCCACCTTGAACATCAGTTCGACGGCGGCCTTGATCTCCAGCTTGGTGGCGTCGCGCAGCACCTTGAACAGCACCTGGTTGTGCTTCTCGCCGACGCTCGTGGCCTTTTCGGACACGATCGGCGCGACCAGCACGGTGGCCAGGCGGCCTTCATTGAATTTGGTTTGGGGAGCGGTACTCATTGGACCTCCTTGGCGCTTCGCGCCGTCCCCCCGAGGGGGAGTTCGCCCGTCTTGAGGCGGCTCGGCGACGGGCTCATGCGAACATCTCCTTGAGTTGCTCGATCGCGGCCTTCGTCACCAGGACCTTCTTGTAGAAGACCAGCGACAGCGGATCGGCGTAGCGCGGCTCGACCACCAGCACGTTCGCGAGATTGCGCGAAGCCAGGATCAGGTTCTCGTCGACCTGGTCCGAAATCACCAGCACCGAGTCGAGGCCCATGGCCTTCAGCTTGGCGGCGAGCGCCTTGGTCTTCGGCGAATCGACCGAGATCGAATCGACGACGGCCAGGCGGCCTTCGCGGGCCAGCTGCGAGAAGATCGCTGCCATGCCGGCGCGATACATCTTCTTGTTGACCTTCTGGCTGAAGTTCTCGTCCGGGCTGTTCGGGAAGATCCGGCCGCCTCCGCGCCACAGCGGCGAGGAAGTCATACCGGCACGAGCGCGGCCGGTGCCCTTCTGGCGCCACGGCTTCTTCGTCGAGTGCTTGACCATCGCGCGGTCGAGCTGCGCGCGGGTGCCCTGGCGTGCGTTGGCCTGGAAGGCCACGACGATCTGGTGCACCAGCGCTTCGTTGTAGTCGCGGGCAAAAACGGTATCGGGCGCATCCACCTTGTCAGTGGCCTGGCCTTGGGCGTTCAGGAGCTCGAGCTGCATTACTGGGCTCCTTTCTTGACCTTCACCTTGACGGCGGGGCTGACGACCACGTGGCCGTTCTTCGAGCCCGGCACGGCGCCGCGGACGAGCAGCAGCTGGCGCGCTTCGTCGACACGAACGATGTCGAGGTTCTGGGTGGTCTTGGTCACGTCGCCGCGGTGGCCGGACATCTTCTTGCCGGGGAACACACGCCCCGGATCCTGCGCCATCGAGATCGAGCCCGGCACGTTGTGCGAACGGCTGTTGCCGTGCGACGCGCGCTGCGAGCTGAAGTTGTGGCGCTTGATGGTGCCGGTGAAGCCCTTGCCGATGGAGGTGCCCTGCACGTCCACCAGCTGGCCCACCGAGAACACGCCGATCGGCACTTGCGCGCCCGGCTTGTATTCGGCCGCAATGGACGCTTCGACGCGGAATTCCTTCAGCACTTCGCCGGCTTCGACACCCGCCTTGGCGAGGTGGCCGGCTTCGGGCTTGCTGACGCGCGAGGCCTTGCGCGTACCGAACGCCACCTGAATGGCGCTGTAGCCGTCGGTCTCGACGGTCTTGATCTGGGCCACGCGGTTGTTGGACACGTCCAGCACCGTCACGGGCACGGCATCGCCGTCGTCCGTGAAGATGCGCATCATGCCCACCTTGCGGCCCAGCAATCCGAGGCGGTGGCTCGGGTTTGCGGTCGTCATGGTTTTTCTCCAGCCCCCAAAGGAGCCTTTGTTTCGAAGGACCGACAGCGATTGGCCGGTCTGCTCATTGCCACTAAGGACATGCCTCTCCGGGCGAACCCTGAGGGCGGAAAAGCCTATGAGTATAGCAGGGACGTTGTTGATGACAACGCAGGCCCTGCCGCGCTCGCAGTTACTGCAGCTTGATCTCGACGTCCACACCCGCGGGCAAGTCGAGCTTCATCAGCGCATCGACCGTCTTGTCGGTCGGATCGACGATGTCCATCAGGCGCTGGTGCGTGCGGATCTCGAACTGGTCGCGCGAGGTCTTGTTGACGTGCGGCGAACGCAGGATGTCGAAACGCTGCATGCGCGTCGGCAGGGGCACCGGGCCCTTGACGATCGCGCCGGTGCGCTTGGCGGTGTCGACGATTTCCAGCGCCGACTGGTCGATCAGCTTGTAGTCGAATGCCTTGAGGCGGATGCGGATCTTTTGCTTTTGCATGACGGTTCCTTAAAGAGCGTGCGGCCGGCTTGCGCCTCCAGGCCGCGTTGATGTTCAGTGGCCGGCGAGAGCTCTTCAGCCACCGCCGGTTGTCACGCAATTACTCGATGATCTTCGCCACGACGCCGGCGCCGACGGTGCGGCCGCCTTCACGGATGGCGAAGCGCAGGCCCTCTTCCATCGCGATCGGCGCGATCAGCTTGACCGTGATGCTGACGTTGTC
>Ga0105237_10000669_pt1 | contig 47291 bp, 38 predicted proteins | sample KBSC24metaG_FD_81520 | JGI IMG/M metagenome (GOLD analysis project Ga0105237, IMG submission 81520) | Corn rhizosphere microbial communities from Kellogg Biological Station, Michigan, USA - KBS C2-4 metaG | ecosystem: Host-associated > Plants > Roots > Rhizosphere > Soil | place: Michigan, USA...
AAAGATCGCGTTGATCAGCAACCGCGTCATAGCTAACCCGGCAAGGCAACCCAGCAATGCAGCGATAACGAAGATGAGGAAGAAGCTTTTATTGATCAGGAAGAGGATATGCTTTGGCGCCGCCCCTGCTACTCTCCGTAAGGCTATCTCTTTCATCTTCTTCAGAGTCGTGAGCGAAACAAGCGCGAACAGAGCCGTTGCCGTCAGCAGGACACTTAAAATGCCGAACCAGGAGAAGATGGTTGCGATGCTGGCGTTAGTTTCAAAGGCCATTTGCTTCACCTGATTTTGGTAAAAAGCGTTGAAGGGTTTCAGCGGATATTGCGTCTTCCAGGCTGCACGCACTTTTTCATACACGGCTGAGAGGTCGCTGGGGCGTGCGCGGATCAGCAGATAACGATATTGATCCTCTTTGCTGAATCGCATCGCAACGTATGGTGCGGGCTCGAAGACTGTGACCGGGTGAAAGTCCTTCAATATTCCAACGACCGTGAGGCGGGAATTGTCGATGGTAATCTGTTTTCCTAGCGCGGCCGAGTTGGTCCATCCATAAAGGCCCGCGAGCTTTTCCGTGATGAGCAGGGAATTATCGTAATCAGCATCCATCCCTTTCACGAAACCGCGGCCGGCTATTACCTTGAGCCCCATTATATCGAGGAAGTCGGGTCCTATCCCAAAAAGAGCAATTTCTTTTTTGGAACCCGCCGATTGCGCGGTGGTTACCTGAAAGCCGAAGTTGATCGCGTTCCTGGAACCTGCCAGGCCCGTTATCCCGGGAACATCGGCCAGTGCGTTTTTCATCGCTGTATAAGAGGTGCTATCCGACAAGATCAGGCCCATATTGCTTTCAATATTATACCCATAGTCTAAGTCCCGCTGGAAGCCCGAATTCCTGGCAAACGCTATGGCGGCCGTCACGGTGATAATAGAAATGGACAACTGTAGGCCCAACATCAGGCGCGAAAAAAGATTGCTGCCGCTGAACCTCACAGTACCGCGGAAGATGGCTGAGGGGTTGAAACGGGTGAGATAGAAAGCAGGATAAATGCCGGCAAGCAAGGTAGAACTGAGCCAGAGGCCGCACACGAAGAGGAGGAGTTGATGATCATGGAGATAGTCCGCCTCTAACTTAATCCCCCGGAACATAGAGTTAAACGTAGGCAACCACCAGCTATTGAAGAGTATCGCGAGGAGGACGGCGCCAAGTACGATCCCCCCGCACTCTGCCAGCAGTTGGATCATCAATTGGCGATGGGTGCTGCCCATAACCTTGCGCATGCCGATCTCCTTCAATCTTCCACCCGCAAGCGAAACCGTTGTATTAGAAAAGTTGAGACAACAGGAAAGAAAAATGAGAAAGGCCAGCACCAGCGAGGTATAAGCGGCGGAATTGTCGGGGCGTTGGTTGAGATAGTTGTCAGTGATGATATTGGACCAGGAGGCAGTTTGCCGGATGCTGGCCAGACGCAATCCGCTGACGCGCCAGTCCTCCCTAGCCTTGTTTTGCACAGGCAGCCAGGAGGTCATACCCTTTACCACGCCGGATACCGCGGCGGGATCGGGGATATAAAAAAAGGCGGCGTCCGCAAACTGGCTCCAATCCCCTGGATCGATGGGCTTTCCGTTGGCGCCCACCAGGTTGTCGAAGGGCGTCAACATCTCGAAATTCAGGGTTGAGTTGAGTGGCAGATCCTTGAGGACACCTTTTATCGTTACGATGCGGGAATACGGCTCGCCTGCATAGAGCCTGAGGGTCTTCCCGATCGGATCCTGGGCGCCGAAATATTTTTTTGCCATCTTCTGCGTGATCAAAATTGTATTGCGATCGGTGAGATCATTGCGTCCCGTCACCAGGGGGAAATTGAAAAGGCGGAAGAAATCCGGGTCGGCAAAATGAACGGACTGCAGAAAGGTCTCGCTGGTATCCTGGCGCACAGCAATATTTTTACCCTGAAACCGCACTGCAGCCTTAATCGCGGAAAACCTTTGCTGCGCCATTGGTACGGCAGCCATTGGGAAGATCCCTTTCAACCCTTCGCCATCCCTTTTAAAGGTGAGCCCGCGATATACCTGGTTTGGGTGGGGGTGGAAATTGTCAAAGCTGAAAGCGTACCGATAGGTCTGGTAGCCCCACACCATCGCCGCGATGCCGACGGCCAGACCGACGATGTTGATAAGCGTATAGATCTTGTATCGGCGCAGATTGCGCAAGATGATCTTGCAGTAGTTGGTGAACATCGCGTGTTGGTTTTAGGGATGTACCATCAATTCTGCGACCGAATTAGACGGAGTTGATTTGCAAGTGATTGGCAAAGATGCGTCCGGCGGTGATGGCTCGATTCTGATACAGGCTGTGTGCGGATTCGATACAAACAGACGATCCGATACATTTATCGGCCCGTAATTGATTGGCTGGAGCACAAAATGATGGAACGTCCACAAGCAGGAGTATTTTACCCCCTATTTTTTGCCAATTTACCCCCCGTCTACCGGGGACACACAGAGTAAATTAGGCAAAATTTACCACAACATGAAACGATTGCTTTACTCAGCTAAAGGCTTTGGGTATGCCTTTATGCTGGCCTCATCCTTCCTTTCCTCCTGTCAAAAATCCATCTTAAACACTGCTGCGTCTATCACGCCAGGGGCAAATGCTAAGGCGGTCACGTCGGTGGCCGTAACGGCCAATATATCCGCCTCGAGTGTCAAAGGACTGAACTGGGCCGATCCCAGTGATAATTTTTCCACAGGAAATGTCGTTCCCACCGGCCTAAGCTCCTCGGATAGTTATGCTACCACGCAGTCGAAGGCGAGTACAATTCTGACCGCATTTAAGCAGCAGGGCGCCAATACTATCCGCCTACCTATCAATACTTATACGGTTAATTCCGGATGGTGGAGCTCTTATACTGGCGCCATCGATCAAGCTGTATCCATGGGGTTGAACGTCATTCTCGGTTATTGGGATGTGCCTAACGGCACGGGCACCGTTACCAATGCTACCAGCTTTTGGAATATGTGGCAAACCGTAGTTAACCATTACGGTGGCACCGCGAGCGTATTTTTCGAGGTCTACAACGAGCCACACGGGTATTCGGTGGCGAATCTTACCAATCTGTATGCTAACTGGCTGTCCAATTATCCTTCGGTGTCTGCCGGCAGGGTATTATGTGATGGCGCAGGCTATGCTTCGGATGTCAACTCTGTAGGCTCAGATTCCCGGTTGACAAATTGCCTGTTGTCCTATCACAATTACACCTGGTACGACAACGGTTTAACTACCGCAGCCGACTGGGAGCGCTCGCTCCAATCCATTAACTATGCGTCCAGAACGATCATGACTGAATTTGGCGCACCCATGACTACTGGAAATAACTATCTTGGCGCACCCGGCTCCAACAGGGACATCGCGTATATTCAGGGAGTGACCAACCAGCTAAGGGCCAGCGGTTTGGGTGGGGTTTACTGGCCCGGGCTACGAGCTGGAGATACTTATAGTTTATTGACGTTGTCGGGGACCACCATTACCCTCAATAATGCCAGCGGCCTTAGCCGCATTCAATACGCTTGGAACAGTACCTCCGTTTCGCAACCATACGGTTCCTTCACCTCCGGCGCCTTCTATAAGATCCTTAACCGAAACAGCGGTGATGCCCTGGAGATCTACAACCAATCTACCTCTGCGGGCGCCATTGCCGACCAATGGGCTTATTGGGGCGGCAATAATCAGCAATGGTCATTCAGTTCCCTGGGTAGTGGCTATTTTAATGTGATCAATCGCAACAGCTCGCTGCTCCTTGATGTCAGCGGCGCCTCCAAGACCAACGGAGCAAGCATTATCCAATGGGGCGCCAACAACGGTGCGAATCAACATTGGCAGATCATAGACATCGGCTTCGGCTACTACAAAGTTGTCAATCAGAATAGCGGGCAGGTATTGGATGTTAAGGAACAGGCTACAAATAATGGGGCAACCATAGAACAGTGGCCTAATAATGGAGGGCTGAATCAACAATGGCAGATCGCCGCCCCATAAAGAGGCCTTCGAACACCATCCGGGTTTTTCCATATTAGGTAAAGGATATTATGGGAAAGGAAGCACTTATCCATTAATCAATGTGACTTCCGGGTTGGTAACGCCGGAACCGGGGTTGGCATCGACAAAGATGCGGGAGGAGAACCTGGTCACTGCAACCTCCGATATGCAGCTGAAGATCAGAGCCTGCTTTGCCAATGATACAGCCGATAAAACTTTGACCGCCAGCTACAAATTGGGGTCGACGCTTCCGGCCGGCCGCCGCCGAACTGATAAAGTCGGGGACAACTGGTGAGCATGTCGATGTGAACAACGTGGATAGCAACGGGTTCTTCTGTCGCATTTCAGGATACCTCGAGACGGATAAAAAGGGGTATTACACTTTTTTGATGTCCGGTGAGCCAGGCGCGAAGCTGTTCATAGGCGATCAGCTGATGATGGAGATCCCGGCGGGCGCCGATTACTACAGTTTTATGGCGCCGATGGATAAATACCCGGCGTACCGGGCGATAGGCCATTCCTGCCGGCTGTGATGTACCACTAGGGAAGGTGAGGTCGGTGAAGGTGGGAAGCAGGATCCCGTCTGCCTGACCGATCGTAGGTTTTACAGCACCGATCGGTAATACCTGCTTGTCCTGCGGATACGGGCTTTCTAACTTTGCTACGACAATGGATTGGGTAACCCATGCCATCGCTCGCCTGTTTGCCGTAACGGACCAAAGAGTATGAAGAGTTTCTATATTTATTTTTTATTGGCAGCCATTTATTTACTTGCATGCAATCGGAGCATGAACAGGCCAGGGTCTCCTGTCAATCCTCCGGCTCCGGGCAAATACAGTATGGCCGGTACCTGGAAGATCGATTCGGTGATCAGTTATTTCTATGACGCATCCGGCCTCCGGGGTAAGGAAGCATATCCCGGTCCACAGTGGCTCTATTTCCATTTCAATTCTGATAACACCTGGGCGCAAACTTCCACAGCCGATCCTTCTCCCCCTTGGGTGTCGTACGGAACCTATGTCCGCACGTCCGACTCTACCTTTACGATGGTGAGTACCGGAGGGGTCAATCCCAGTGCAGGCTGTAAGATCTTGTCCCTGTCCGATCAGGTGTTTGTTTTCAGCAGGCAGGACTCCACCCTTTTCGATGGTCAGACGCCTGGGTATGTCAGGCGTGTCTTCGGTCTCTCCAAATGACGGCAGCGGAGTTTCCTATATTGTTTCCGGCCAACCTGCCAGCCTGATCCGCGATGTATTGACCGCTTATTGCTTAATTGCCTTCCCGATGCCTATTGTGGCGCCCTGGACAACCCGGACGATATAAATGCCCTGTGCCAGACCGGCGAGGTTGGTAAGCGTCAAAATGTTATTGCCCTTGTTCGCGATATATTTCTGGCGTATCAATATAGCACCTGTTACATCCTGGAGCTGCACCTCCACGGGACCATTGTTAGGGACGGTGCATATGAGCTCCATCGTGTTTGCGAAAGGGTTGGGGGTGATTTTTAGCGGCTGCGCGGCGGCGGCGGTAGAGGTGTTGTTGTTGTCCTCCAGCAGCAGTACACCCGAATAGGTGTACTGCCCGTCCATGTACACCAGTCTCAACCTATAGTACAGACTTTTTCCGGGCTGTAGCGACGCCGTATCCATATACCGGTAAGGCGTGGGCGCGCTGCTATTACCCGCAGCCGCTGTCTGGCCGGCTTTTATCCAGGTGTTCCCGTCGCTGCTTCGATAGAGCTCAAAGTGGTCCGTGTTGGACTCCGACTCCGTGGCCCACGAAAGTACTGAAGTTGCCTTCACACGTCTTCCGGTAAAGGAGCTGATGATGACGGGTAGCGTTACAAACGAATTGGAGACGATGTATACGCCCGTTCCGCCGGAAAAGCTGGTAACGCCATCGAACTCGACATAGTTGATCCCGTTGGGTGATCTTCCATAGATGGGTGTAAGATTTATGTACGGACCTTTTATCGCAGCCTTTGGGGTGGCGGTCAGACTGTCCTTATTGAAGGGTCCTCCTATCGTCTTAAACCATTGGAGATTGCTGATGTTCGTTGCGCCGGAACTGCTCTTGAACGCCTGGGCGGCTGTGAGGGCGGCTATCGTATCGGACGGCTTATAAAAGAAACGGACATTGACAGGACTGGTCAATGGCGTATGGGTGTACACATTCCAGTAGCGGCCTAACGCAAAGATGCCCTCCATTCCGGATGTGGCGGAATAAATTATCGAGCTGGGTTCCGCGGTGACCGTCGGATTGACGGAGTCGACCTGGAATGTTGAGTTGGCGCCTGTGTTGCCGGGGTCTTTTGCAATGCCGAAGAGCAGGTTCAACGGATTGGACGGATCATAATAATAGGCATAGGATGCGTCTTGCATACAGGCATACAGCGCCCTATCCGTCATGCCATTGGGAGAAAGTGCGGCTTGTGTGCTGCTACAGGGATCAAATCCCAGAGAATAGTACCAGTTCTCATTGTAATTGATCGATTGCCGGTCGGCATCTGACAATACCGAGCCGAATAACATCGTCTCAGAAAAAGCGCCCAAGTCGGAATTACTACCGGAATTATCCCACCGAATCCCGATGAAACCCGTATCTGGGGCGGCTAATGGTGAGAGCGTAGCGGGGTTAGTGCCCTGGAGGATCGTATTGACATATAGCTGTGAAGCCGTACTGTTTCGAACCGAATTGATCGACATCAGGTTCGTGGTAGTAGTCACCGTGGTGGTGGGGATGGTAATATTGCCGTTTTCGTACTGGACCCATAAATGGTCGGGGAACATCTCCAGATCGAGCTGAAAATAGCCTAACCCCTCAATTATTTCGAAGGCGCCGCTGCGGTTGCGACAAACCTCCATACGTGTGACCTGCGAGGTCAATTGGCTTACGGGCTGGTAATAGAGATAACCGGCGGCTCCGTATGTATATACAGATGGCTGTCCATTATCCCTGTTGATCATCCTGTTAATAATGATCGTCGGCTGGGTGGTCGCTTTGGGCTGGATCGCATTGAGTCCATTGCCGCTTTGGTCATACCAAACGGTCACATAACCGGTGTCGGCGCCCACGAAGCTTTTCAGGAAGGCTGTATCCAGGTCACCGGATGGCGTAAAGGGGATGTCTTTCGGTTGATTGTCGCTGCTGCGCCGTACCTGCATGGCCGGCCCGGTATATGCCGAGCTCAGCTGCCGCACGCTGAATGCGACAACAGGGGTGGCGGTGGGATTACCGGTCTTATCCAGGGCATTCTGCGCCCATAGCGTACCGGGCAGGGTAATAAGGAAGGACAATAGGGTTTGCTTCATCCAGGTATTGGAAAGGGGTTTCATGGGGTTAATTGGATTTACAGAGGCAATTATACCAAGGAATCGACCGGATTAACACTTAGGGAAGGGTCAGGGAGGACAAAATCATGCGAATTAGAAGATAGCTATTATGGGCAAGCCAAATAATATGCAGGCAAGACTCGTATTAGTTGGAGAGGGTGTTTTCTGACGCTGTATTTGCAATTTATTGGTGAAGAATTTCTGCGTGTTCCTCGAAGGATCTTACGGTCTCGCAATATGCTTCGGGGAATGTCGTTGGCATTTTAGTTTGATAATCAAAAGCGGCCATTAAGGTTTGGGCCGTAGCAACGATTTCTTTTTTTTCGTCTTCCTTTCGTACAAATAGTTGATGTACATCATAGCTGGATGTTTTGATATTAAACAAACGCGTATAGATAAATATTTCATCTCCATATTCTATCGACTTGAGAAAATCAATGGAAATTTTAGAGATCACATTGTTAAAATTTAAACTGGATTTGTCCCAATTTAAAACGTCATGGAAGTAGGCAATCCGGGCTTCGTCCAGCATTGTTTGATATTTGGCATTATTTAGATGACCAACGATATCCAGGTCGGAAAAACGAATTTTGACCGGCGTAAAATGTTTGTAATATTTTAATATTTTAGACATAGATAATGAGGTAAGTAGTTATTTGAAAGAAGCGTTTCCCATCCAGCCTTTGACATTAAAGTCGGGTGCAGGAAAACTGTTTAAGAAGCGGTTGATTAAATTTAGTTTTAGTAAAACCGTGGTAAGCCGGTAGATGTGGTTTCTCATACAATATTATTTTAATAGTGTGCAGTCAGGTATTTCAGCATATTATTCCGATAGAGACAACAGGCCCCTTTCATTATTTCTTCTGCCACCCTCGCCACTTTCCTGTTCTCAGGCATTTCAAGATCTGTTCCCTTAACCCAATTATTAAATGCCCCCATCGACGGTCCGCACCATATTTGATAATCCAATTCTCTTCCTTTTTCGCCGGTGTTTGCCCAGCGGGAGGACAATCCTAAATACCATCGGAATATCAGCGCCATTTTGACCTTGGGATCCGCCCCGGCAGCGTCCAATAATCTGATATCTCTTTCTCTGAAGAATTTTTCCGTATCGACCCACACTTCCTCCAATGAGCGTCTGAATATTTGTTTTTCAATTTTTTGTTTTTCTTCTTTAGGTATCGCGTCAATAGTGTTGTACGATCTGTATAATTCGTACAACTTTTGCGCTCTGCCTGCAAACATGGTCCCTCTTTTTAAAACCTGCAGCTTAACACCCATTTCAAACATATCCGCCGCAGGAGCCATTATCACATCCGTCATCTCTGCCTGTGCCAATAGCTTTCTTACGACATCGGAAGATCCTGACTCTATGCATGCCTGATTTACAGATCCTGTCACTATATATGAAGCGCCCATTGAAAATGCCGAGTATGCAGCCATTGGCGTACCTATTCCTCCCGCTGCCCCGACATGGATCTTGTAAGTGTAGCCATATCGCATGGTGATCTCGTCGCGCAGCCTGACGATAGCAGGCAGAGTGCAAACCAGCGGACGATTGTCCGTATGTCCGCCTGAATCCGCCTCCACCGTTATGTCATCGGCGACAGAGACGGCCGCCGCCAATTGTGCCTGCCTGGTCGTTATCTTTTTTTCTTCGACCAACTTGTCGAGTATCGAAGCAGGGGGTGGCTGCATAAACTTTCCCGCAACTTCCAGCCGTGATACTTTGGCTATTACCTTGTTGCCAGATGTCACTATTCCATTCTCTTCCGAAAGTCCGGCGGCTTTATACCAAACGATATATGGCGTTAGATCCATATAAGCGGAAGCTTCGACCACCTTTACATTATGTTTCAAAAATATCTCTACGCCATTTTTTTCCAGGGCTTCTTCGCTGGGGCTATGTATCAGGTTGCAGGCAAAAGTTTTATTTCCAAGCACTGATTTAATATTTATTATTGCCGATTCCAGACAATAAGGGATAAGCCCTGCAGCCCCAAATGAACTTAGTATATTGTTTTGTCCCAACTCGATCACCATATTTTCGGAGGCTATTCCGTTGGCCATAGCTCCCGTCATGTAAGCGTATTTGACATTATAGCGTTCCCTGAATGTTTTGTCGCCTAAATTTTCAGGGCTTATTTCAGGTAAGGTTATTTGATGCCTATTACCTGCAAAAAAATTGTATGACTGCTGGATATTAGAAACTAACTCTTTCATATTGTAATAGTTTTACCGTTTAAATGATTATTGTTTAAGGCTACTGCAATTTTTTTGTTAGCGAATACTTCGTTTAGTGCCGAACTTAGAACTATTTCGGCGCCAGTCACCTCCATACATACATTTCCATCCATATCGCAGCTATGAATATCGGCGCTCATTAGTATATTGTTGGCATGGCGTATTTTAAATATCACAAAGTATTCGGTGTTGAATCGCAAAGGTTTAAAAAACCCGGCTTTGATCAATTTAACAGGTAAGCCGGCCGAGCCAAAGAGGTGTTTTGCCCACACCAGCAAGCCCTGAAGTTTTACATCCATAATAAAAGGATTGAGATCCGATACGGGGAACTGTCCCTGAACCTGCTCGCTAACGGGTGATATGAAGCATTTTACGATAAGCTCGTCATCATTCATTTTCAGAATTTTTGTAATACCCTTAAACGAAGGTCCATGAAACAAGGTGCCGTTCTCATATAAGACTTCGCCGCCGACTATCCGCCCCATCTTATTAAAGTCGTCAACAGGGATCACCGGTGATTGTTTTACACTGGCGGAAAGCAACACACGGGCTTTATAGTGCATTAACCTTTTTCCCGTATCGGAATCACTGTAGAGTGTTCCTTCGAATAAAACTTCATCCTGGAGTTTTTCCAATTCCGTTAATTCAAGAACGAAGTTTTCGGTGGATTTTTCGTGAAATACAATTCCTTTTAAGACGCGCATGTCTTCAAGGGCAGCCACTTTTAAGCCCGGGTAAAGTTGTCTGCAGCTGTCGGCTATCATACTTATGGCAGTAACGGCGGGCAATACGGGGTTTCCGGATATTACGTGGTCGTAAAGGAAGGGATTGTCTTTTAGTTTTAATTTTCTTGCAATCGTATATTTTTTTAATTCGGGGTCAATTTCCACCGGGGGCAATGTGAGTGCACTTCCAACTATAACCTGCGTATTTCCGGAATATACACTGCTTAACTCCGAAACAAAAAGTCGTGCGCCATAATCAGGCGGAATGGTAAAAACATTTTTTTTCTCGAATATCTTTTTTAGCTCGGGGCTTACCATGCCCGCATCCCATGGCCCCCAATTATAGGAAACTGTCTTGCATTGCGGGTAACGTGTAGCAATGTGTAATGCCATTTTGTTTAATACCTCGTTCGACAGGGCATAATCCGACTGGCCGGGGTTGCCGTAAAATCCAGCAACAGAAGAGAACAGCAAGAGGTATTTCAAATTTTGCGGAGGCAGCACATCAAGCACCGAAAGCAAGCCGCCTACCTTTATTGAAAACACCTGTTCAAAATCCTGCTCCGACTTTTGTTCAATGAGTTTGTCGGCCAGTACGCCGGCGCCGTGAATGACACCGGTGATCCCGCCCATTTTCAAAGAGGCATCTTTTACTATGTCCTCCAATAGTTGTTTATCACGCACGTCTGCCTGAACATAAATAGCTTCAGAGCCATTTTTTGTCAATTCGGCAAGCGTATGTTCTATTTCGCGCTGCGCAATAATTTGTCTCAACATTTTCTGCACGTCGGCAGGTGAAGGTTTTTTGCCCTCCTGCTGCAGCTGTTCCACAATTTTCTTTTTCAATTCTTTTTCATCGGTGACTCCTTTTGCCCAGGCTGGTTCCGGGTTGTCTATAGACGATCTGCCCAACAATATAAATTTAGGTTTACAATATTGCGCGAGCTGATTGATGCAGGCGCTTGTTATACCTCTGCCTCCGCCCGTAACCAAAAACACGTCGTCGGAAGTAACCGTCAGATGTTTGAGTGCGTTGTCGTCAGCGGCCTTCTCTTCTGCAACAATGGTGTTCCTGGTGTTTTCCGTAAGGGCCACTTCTTTTATTTCCATATTGGGATCGAGCAGCTCGTCTATAATTAATGAAGCCGCAACCTGTGTATTCATGCCGGGCTGCAGGTCTATGCTTCTGCAGAAAATATGCGGCCACTCCAAAGCGATGGTTTTTATCAGACCGGAATTGCCCCCCTGTATGAGCGACCCGTTCGCATCATTATTAAATCCAAGATAACCGTCGATCTGCGAGACCGAAATAAAAAATGGTCTCGATCCGAAGGTGTGTTGCCTGTTTAGCGAAAGTTTAAATTGTTTGGCAATAAAAAATGACGCTTTTATATTGTCGGCAAGGCAGATAACACCTGTAATAGTGCCATGCTTTTGGGCAATTTCATTAAATGCCTGTTTTATGGACTCGTCGGAAACGGTTTCGGGCAGATGGATCAATGCAACATTTAGGCCCAGCTTCGATAAATTATCAACCAGGGCTGTAAGGAGTGGTGAGTCGTTGCCGGTGATGAGGACGGTATCGTTTTTGCTCCAATCAATGACCAGTCGGTCAGGTGTGGGAAGATATTTTAAGCGGGGCGCAAATCGTTTAATTGGGGTTGCGACGGATGTTGGGGTTGCTGCGGGCGTTGGGGTTGCCGCTGGTGATGTGCCATTTTTTGACCCGAGGTAATCTACAATTTGTTCCAGTGTTTTCAGCGTGGCCATTTCGTGAGGGTTGCCTCCTGTTAAGGAAGGGTAGGCTATCTGCATGGCGCCAAAGATCTCCACACGTTTGATGGAATCAATGCCGAGGTCGGATTCCATATCCATGCCGAGTTCGAGCATATCCGCCGGATAGCCTGTTTTATCGCTGACGATCTGTAACAGTGATTGTACGAGTGTGTTTGTTTCGACTGTGTTTGTTTCAACTTTGAATGAAATGGGCGCCGGATCTTCAATGGCGGGAGCTGCGGCGGAAATCGTACCCGTTGCCGCGCCGAGATAATCTACAATTTGTTCCAGCGTCCTCAGCGTAGCCATTTCCTGAAGATTCGCTTCTGTTGCGATTGGGTAGGCTGTCTGCATGGCGCCAAAGATCTCCACACGTTTGATAGAGTCAATGCCGAGGTCGGCTTCCATATCCATGTTGAGTTCAAGCATATCCGTCGGATAGCCGGTCTTGTCGCTGACAACCTGAAGAAGGGTATTTATAAGATCGATAGAGGCCGATGAAGGCGCCGGAGCATGTTGGGATATCGTTTCAATTGGCCGCTGCGGCTGATTATTTGCTGTTTTGGGGATGTATGTCGTTTCTATAGCAGGCTTTAATTGCCGAACTTTTTCAAATCCTTCATTATAATATTTAAGTGTTTCCGCGCTGAGATAATTAGCGCCGCTTAGCACAACATTCAGCTTGTCGGCAGCAATATTTTTTTGCGCCGGTATTTTGAATACATCCGGATCAGTAACCGGCAGGCCTGCTATTTTCATTTTAATAACCGCGTCCTTAAACTGGTATTCGCTGCCTTTCTCCTCCGATGGGTTCATAGCGATGGCAATGAATTCCTTGCCGTTTAGTATGTTCTTTACGAGATTGGTCAATATTCCTTTGGGTCCAAATTCAACGAATATCCTTGCATTATCGTCATACATCCGTTCTATTTCATCTTTAAACAAAACAGGGTTAAGGATGTGAGCAGATAATGTCGTTTTAATGGCTTCAACGGTGTCGGGATATGTAGCAGCGCTCGTGTTGCCGTATACCGGAATTTCGGGCAATTTGAATTCGGTGCCGGCAATTACTTCAGCAAACGGTGCTGCGGCATGTTCAACAAATGAAGTATGAAAAGCTGCGGAAACTGGTAGTTTAACTGCCGAAATGCCCAGACGCCGAAATTCGGCCATTGCCATTTCTATTTCTTTTGTATCTCCGCCAAGTACAACCTGGTTAGCCGCATTAATGTTGGCGACAACCAGTCGCTTGAAGTTGGTAATAACTTCCTGCACGCATTCCGGCTGTGCGCTTACCGCCAACATTGCGCCACGTTCTGAACTTGTTCCGGCGCCCATGCATCGGCCTCTTGCCGCGGCCAATGAAAGATAATCTTCATCATGCAAAGCGCCGGAGGCCCAAAGGGCCGTGAGCTCACCAAAACTGTGACCTGCCACCATATCCGGCGCAAAGCCTGATCGCTTCAGTAATTTGTAATATGCCATGCTTATCGCTCCTATGGCCGGCTGTGCATATTGCGTTTGAGCAAGTTGCTGTTTTTGTTGGGCTTTGGCCGCATCGCAGAATGCCGGTACCGGGTATACGATATTTGAAAGAGCTTTTTCCCCGAGGCTTTCAAACGATCTATTCAGCTTGCCCCATACTTTCCTGAAAGGAGGAAAAAGACAAGTCATGTCATTTCCCATATTTACATATTGGGCGCCCTGGCCGGAGAAGAGGGCGGCGATCTTTCCTCCTTTCACCAAATCGTTTTCGGAATAATAAAATCCTTTGGGATGTTCAAAAACAGGGTTTGCCGTCGTGCTGATATATTGTATGGCTGCGGATAGTTTCAAAATGGCTTCCTGAACATCCATTGCTACAAACCCCAGTCGAGACCGGTCAACTTTTAGTGGGATGTTTAAAGCACTGTCCGAAATACCGGCTAATATTTCCTTTGCGTTGGCCGCGTTCATTTGCTGAAGAAGCCGGCCGGCCTTATCTATTAATTCTTTTTTTGAATCAGCTGTTAATATCACCGCATAAGAAGAAGTATAAGAACGGTAGGGTTTAGTATGTTCGGGGGAGTATTCCTCCAGCGTAATGTGAAAATTAGTGCCGCCAAAGCCAAATGCGCTTACCGAAGCTCTTCGTGGCGTATGTTGGGGTTTTATCCATGGGCGCGTGAAGGTATTGATATAAAATGGCGTGTTCTCTATATCAAACTTATGGTTAGGCGCCGTTACGTTGATGGTGCCGGGTAACACCTTGTTGTATAAAGCGAGAGACGCTTTAATAAATCCTGCCGCGCCAGCCGCTGATTTTGTATGTCCTATTTGCGATTTAACGCTACCGAGTGCAATACTTTGTTTTTCGGCGGGCTCCTTTGCCATTTCCATTTTCAACGAGTCAAACTCGACAGGATCGCCGGTAGGCGTGCCGGTGCCATGGCATTCAATCAATCCTACCGTATTCAGCGAATAGCCAGCCTGTTCGTACGTACGTTGTAAAGCCAGTGATTGTCCCGATGATTGCGGGGCGTAAATGCTTTTGTTCTTGCCATCGCTGGAGCTTCCGATACCTTTTATTACCGAATAGATCTTATCTCCATCACGCACGGCCGCTGAGAGACGTTTTAATACTATTAACCCGATGCCTTCGCCGATGACTATTCCATCCGTGTCATCAGCAAAAGGTCTTGTCTGATTTTGTTTTGAGAAAGCCGGCGTTTTACTGAAAGAGAGGTACATGGCGGGGGAGTTATCTGTGTCAACGCCGCCTGTAATCATCATATCGACATGTCCCACCTGCAATTCCATAACGGCCATTTTAATGGCGGAAAGAGAAGTAGCGCAGGCTGCATCGACAACACAATTGGTGCCGCCCAGATCGAAACGGTTGGTGATCCTACCGGCTATAACATTGCCAAGTAAACCTGGAAATGAGTTTTCTTCCCATTTTATAAATGCCGATTTCATATGCTCAATAACAATTTCCAGATCTTTTTCGGGAATGCCGTAAGCGCTTAAAGTCCTTTGCCAAATGGGGTATTGTAGTCTTGAAGTAAGCGAGCCCATTAGCTTTTGTCCGCCACCCACACCTAAAACAACTCCGGTACGCTGGCGCATTTCTTTATTGAATTTTTCATTTTGCCAATAACCTGCATCTTCCAACGCCGCTCTGGCTGCCACCAACGACAATAGTTGAGACGAGTCGGTAAGCTCTATAATATTTGGAGGCAGCCCGAATTCCATTGGATTGAAATTTATATCGGGAATAAATCCGCCTACTTTGCTGTAGGACTTATCGGGATCCGTAATATCGGGTGAGTAATAATCGCTGATCTTCCAACGATCCTCCGGAACTTCTGTAATACAGTCGATCTCTTCAATAATGTTTTGCCAGTACTCATCCAGGTGTCTTGCTTTGGCAAATAGGGAGGACATGCCTACTACTGCAATGTCTTTTTCGAGGCCAGTTGGTTTGTTCATATATTCAGGCTTTTGATGGTTTCTACTATCGGTTGAGCTTATCTGTTCTACATAGCCTTGCTACTCCCATGATTGTCGATGAGTACGGCAGGTAAGTGCCATGGCCCTGGTAAGGAGCCCGGTGGTTGGGGTTATTAGAGGAATACGGGGTTTGTAAAGGCAATATAGATTGATAAAACAGGAGCGGGAGTAGAAAACATTCGATTATTGGGAAGGTATAATTGGAATCTTTTTTCGGGGGATCTCCTTTGGGTAGCCGTTAATTTCGTTTTCTTTTGGTCAGCACATCGTCATATAAAAATTGCTGCAATACTTTTATAGAATCTTCTTTTGAAGTAGCCAATGGAATATGGTAAAATATTCTCCATTTAGTAAGGTTCGATTGGGTGTTATCCAGGTTTTTGTCTGAGAGAAATAGAATTCTTACCTCTGGGAACAAGGAACATGTCGTTTCAAGCGTTTGGGCGACAGATGTATCTTCCCGGGAAAACCCGACAATTAAGTGCGTGTATTGTTTCGAACTAAGTAGAAATGTCATTTCTTCTGCTGTCGACGCTTCATCCATATCGGTGATGGCAAATTTCTCACTGAATATTAATCGAAGTCCCCGACGAAGCATACTTTGCGGATGCATAAGAAGTATTTTTCTGCTCATTTCTATAGGCTTGTTCTTTAACTACGATCACACCGGTAAATCACCCATTTATAAGGACGGGGTAAATATTGGGGTAGGAGGGAGTTTTTTTTCGATGATTTGCAATAAATGTCAAAAAAACACTAAATTAGCCTGCGTAGCAACGATTGTGAACTTTCATTAGCCAAATTACTGCCATGGGTGAGGACCTGCTTTGGAGAGCCATACGAAACAATGATCTGGGAGCCTTTACAGAAATATACAAGTCTTATTACCAGTTCCTTTTTGCCTATGGCATGCGGGTGAATGGAGACAAGCACCTGGTGAAAGATGCCATTCACGAGTTGTTTCTTGAGGTCTGGAAAGGCCGCGACAGGCTACCGGAAGTCGCCCATGTCGGCAGCTATCTCAGAACCATCCTGCGGCGGAAGATCATAAAGGAAGTTCCCCAACACCAATGGCGTTCGCTGGATGAGCATTCATACGGGGCCGACGCCGCCGAATACTCCTACGAGGAGAGGCTGGTCCGGCTTCAGTCGGATGAGGAGATGAAGCAAAAAGTGCAGAAGGCCATTCACTCCCTTTCCAAAAAGCAACTGGAAGTGATCCGGATGAAATTCTTCGACGAGAAGAGCTATGCAGAGATCGCCGACCTCAACGCCACTACTCCCCGCACCGTCTATAACCAGGTGTACGAAGCCCTGAAAATATTGCGTAAATACCTGGGTTTGCTCTTCTAGAAAAAAAAGTTCCGAAAATCATGGTAAAAAGACGGCGATCGCCCACACTTAGTCATAAATGACGGGTGTCCATGGATTATCTTTTGTACGAAGCCGAGGATTTTGCCGCCGATGAGTCTTACCTGAACTATTACTTCAGGCTGAACAAAACGGATATCGCTTTCTGGGAAGACTGGATACGTCTTCATCCTGAAAAGCTGGATCTGATCAGCCAGGCCGATCATCTGATCGGGCTGATGGCAATGCAGCTGCCTGACGAGGAATTGCAGGACGAGTTCAGGCGGATAGAAAGGGGTGTAAGTCAACAGTCCCACTCGCCGGAGCCCCGGCAGCAGTCTGTTTCCTTCGACAACGTTCTGCGCAGAGAGCGGGGGCGTGGTTGGCGGCGCCTGGTGGTGGCTCTTTCGGCGGCAGCGGTACTGATACCGCTGGGTTATGTCTACTTCTTTAAACCTCATACGGACGACGCCCGGCTGCCCATAGCGAGTGCGGGGGCGATGCTGGAACGCACGAATCCTACGTCCCAGCCCATGAGCATGAGGCTGGAAGATGGCACCTTCGTGACACTGGATCCGGGCAGCAAACTGGTATGCCCTGCTCATTTCCCGGCGGACCGGCGGGAAGTATACCTGGAGGGGGGCGGCTTTTTCAAGGTTAACAAAAGCGCCCGGCAACCCTTCTATGTCTACTACGGCAATTTTGTAACGCATGTCTTAGGCACCAGCTTTACCATTCGCATGGACAAAAGGCAGGAGCAGGTGGAAGTAGCCGTGCTCGCCGGCAAAGTCGAAGTTTATAAAAGAGCGCGGGTCAACCCGGAAAAGGAACCGCGTGACCAGGGTGACCTGGTGATACTTACTCCCAACCAGCGGGCCATTTACAAGGAGTCTGAACAGCGTTTCGAGACTTCGCTGGTAGAAAAGCCAAGGCCGGTGAGACCGGATACGGCATTCCTCGAAACACCCGCGGGCGACCCGGGAGCCACGGTGTTCAAAACTGCAACCCTGGCGGATATCGTCCGGTCTTTTGAAAAGACATATTCCATCGACATCGAAATGGAGAACGAGGGGATCAACAACTGTCATTTTTCAGGGGATCTATCCGGCATGGATCTGTATAAGCAACTGGACGTGATCTGCCAATCTCTCAATATGTCTTACGAAGTCATCGGTACGCGCATATTGATCAGGGGGAGAGGCTGTAATTAGGAGATATTTTTTACCGATACATCAAACCATCAAAACGATTGCTATATGAGACAACATCTTCATCCCACCTGAGTTACTTTTCGGATGCCTGTACACGGGGCATTCTGTTGCGGAATTTGTATAAAGGGAAAGCCGGCAATGTGGCGCATTACCGGCTTCAGAAACCTTGTACAGGTCCCGTCTTGTCCGCATGATCTTACCAAACGAACAAAACTGTTACAAGTTATGCAAAATAAGCAATTCCCTGCTTCATTACTGCTAATCATGAGAATAACACTGCTGCAGACGGCCCTGGCGTTCACCTTCTTTTCGGTGTGCGCAGGTACCGGTGTAGCTCAGGCCATGCTTGAAAAGCCTGTGACCCTTACTGTGAGGGAGACTGCCGTAATAAAAATCCTTTCCCGTCTCCAGAAGCAGACGGGAGCCAGGTTCCTTTTCAGCCCGGAAGGGATCGACGTACAGCGCAAAGTATCCTGCTCGGTATCGAATAAACCCCTGAAGGATTTTATGGAGGAGGTATTCATACCGTTGCACATTGGTTTCCGGCTGGTGGACGATAAGATACTCTTATTTGCCACAGGAGAAGCAAATACACTACAGACCGTGGCCGGGAAAAATAGCCAGGACCCGCCGGGTGCACCCGACCGCAATATCGAGGGCACGGTAAGGGATGAGAAAGGCAATCCCCTGGCCAACGTGACCATTAACCTGAAAGGGACGGAGTTGAGCACCTCCTCGGACGAGAAAGGGAGGTTTGTGCTGCATGTTCCAGGGGACGCGAAGGACCTTATACTGGTGATCAGCTCGGTAGGTTTCCAGTCCCTGGAAGTACGCGCGGGCGGTGGTAACAGCCTGGCCATCCGGCTGACATCCAGCTCTGATCAATTGTCGGATGTAGTGGTCATCGGTTATGGCACGCAGAAAAAAGTGGACGTTACGGGGGCGGTGAGTTCAGTAGCGGGTAAAGAGATCAAGGCGGTGCCGGTGCCATCGATCTCCAATGCGTTTGCCGGCCGCTTTACGGGAGTGATCGGTATGAACGGGACGGGAGAACCGGGTTATGACGATGCAACCCTGCGGATCCGGGGGATCAGCACTACCGGAGATGCAAGTCCGCTGGTCGTAGTAGACGGAGTAGCAGACCGGGCTGGCAGCTTCTCGCGTATCGATCCCAACGATATTGAATCCATATCCATTTTGAAAGATGCTTCGGCCGCCATCTATGGTTCCAGGGCGGCCAACGGGGTCATCCTGATAACGACCAAGAGGGGTAAGAGCGGGAAGCCTACCATCAATTATACCTTCAATTATGGACTTCGTCAGCCGACCAGGTTGCCGAAGATGCTGGATGCCGCGACTTATGCTCAGGCTATCAATGAGCTCGATACCACGGCAGGCAGCGCCCCGCAGTATACTGCGGCGGATATCCAGAAATTCCGGGATGGCTCCGATCCGCTGGGCCACCCGAATACCAATTGGTTCAAACAGTCCTTAAGACCGGTGAGCGGCCAATACCAGCATAACCTCTCGGTAAGCGGGGGTTCGGATAAAGTGCGGTATTATCTGTCGGTTGGCAATCAATACCAGGACGGGTATTATAAGAATGGGGCCACCAACTATAATCAATACAATGTGCGTTCGAATATCGATGCGCAGGTGACCGACAATCTGAAACTCTTTTTGAACCTGGCGGTCCGGCAGGAGGTGCGTCACTATCCCCACCATGCATCCGAAACCATCTTCCGTTATATGATCGCGGGGAATCCCAAGGCGCTTGCCTACATCCCCGGCACCAACATGCCGGCACTGGCCCTCGGGGACGATGTGAATCCCGTGGCCGCGGTCACCGACCGGGCGGGGTACCAGAAGGATCAACGCACCTATATCAACGGCGACCTGGGTTTTACGCTGGATATGCCCTGGCTGACCAAGGGCTTGTCCCTTATAGGCGGTGTGTATGCGGACCGGAGCAATGTATTCTATAAGAATTTTTCCAATTCATTTTACCTCTATAGTGCCGATGCCAACGGCAAGCCTGTTCCCCATATCTATGACCAGACCGTCAATGCCGATGGGTCGCTGGGTAACGGTTCGCTCAACGAGAACATGAGCCAGGATCTGGGGATCACGGCCAATATCAGGCTGGCGTATAACCGGAGGCTTAACGGCGTCCATGATATCAACGCGTTCGTCGCCTACGAACAATATACTTACCGTAATGACGTGCTGTCCGGGGCGCGTTACAATTTCCTTAGCAGTCAAGTGGACCAACTATTCGCCGGCGCGGTGGACAATCAGCGCACCGTGGATGGTTCAGCATCAGAAGCGGCCCGGAAGAACTATTTCGGGCGTGTGGGTTATGGGTATAAGGACAAATATCTTTTCCAGTTCAACTGGCGCTATGACGGTTCGCAGAATTTTCCGTCGAACAAGCGGTTTGGCTTCTTCCCCGGCGTTTCGGCCGGCTGGCGTCTCTCGCAGGAGCAGTTCATGAAGAACGTGGCATGGGTCAATAACCTCAAGCTGCGTGGCAGCTGGGGCCAGATGGGTAACGACAAGATCCCGCAATTCCAATATCTTTCATCATATACCTTCCAGAACGTGCAGGGGGGCATCTTTGGCGGCGCCACCCCCGTCCTCTCTACGGGAGCGGTGTCGACGGGTACGCCCAATCCGAACGTCACCTGGGAAGTAGCCACTACCACCAATCTGGGATTCGAAGGAACAGTGCTGAACAATACCATCGACTTTACCATCGACGCCTTCTATACGAAGCGAAAGAATATGTTGCAGGTGCCGAATGCGGCCATCCCCGGCTATCTGGGACTGACCCTGCCCAATCAGAACATCGGCACAGCAGAGAACCGGGGCATCGAAGCAGCGCTGTCTTACAGACGGACGATCGGTAAAGTGAGCTTTCAGGCCGGAGTAAATTTTACATACAACAAGAGCAAGATCCTTTATATCGCGGAAGCCGCTTCTGCGCAGCCCTGGCAGATGGCCACGGGCAAGCCTATCGGCTCGAACTATGTGCTGATGCAGGCTACGGGTATATTCCGCAGCTGGGATGACATCAATAAGACGCCCCATCTTTCGGGTACGAAGCCGGGCGACCTGATCTATAAAGATGTCAACGGTGACGGTAAAATCGATTCGAAGGATGAAGTGCGTATGGACAAGTCCGGCATTCCGCGTATCGTTTATGGTATCCCGGTACTGATGAACTACAAAGGATGGAGCCTGAACATGTTGTGGCAGGGACAGGCCGTCGCCGCCCAGTATGTATACTTCCAGTCCGGGACGATCGGCAATTTCACGCAGGAATATTGGGACAATCATTGGACGCCTCAGCATGCGAACGCTTCCGGTCCGCGTCTTTATGACCGGGAGACGATCCCTTCCACTTCGTTTCAGAACACTTTCTTCCTGCGCAGCGCTGCCTTTATCCGTCTGAAGAACGTCCAGCTCGCTTATAATTTCTCCAAGCAGCAATTGAGGGCGTTGCCTTTCTCCGATCTGCAGGTATATGTAAGCGGATTCAACCTGCTGACCTTCGACAAATTGAAGTACATCGATCCGGAAGGCGTCGCGAACGGTCAGAATTATGCGGGTTGGTACACCCCCCAGACAAGGGTGTTCAATATTGGACTCAATGTAAATTTTTAGGTCCCGGACGTGCGGGATCGTAACAACAAATGATTTGCTGATGAACAAGAATATTCGATCGATGGCCCTGGGCGCCATCCTCATACTGGCGGCCTCCTGCAAGAAGGACCTACTCAACAAGCAGCCATTGAATGCTATTTCCGATGAACAGTTCTGGAGCGATCCGAACCTCACCGGTACCTTTGTCAACCGGCGTTATGACCAGATAGGGCATGGCTGGGCGGAGTCATGGATGAGCTCCGTTTGTGATGAAACGTATATGACCTGGAGCCGGGGATGCGAGCCCATTACCCAGGGGTATATCAGTCCTTCAGACCTTGGCCGGATGAACGGGGCCTGGTATGGGTGGGACAACAGGGGTTGGGGCACCATCTGGGGAAATATCAAAGACTGCAACCTTTTCTTTTCCAAAGTGGACCAGGTGCCGTTTGTGGACACGGCCTTAAAGAGACGGTATATGGGCGAGGTGGGTTTTGTCCGGGCGCTCATGTATTTCGACCTGGTGTCCAAATGGGGAGGCGTGCCGCTGGTCACGAAAGTCTATGACCTGACAAATGTCGGTGAAGGGTCCACCCTGAAAAGGAGTTCCTACAAGGATTGTGTGAATTTTATCGTGTCCGAATGCGACAAAGCGGCTGCCCTGCTGCCGTCTTCCTATTCCGGGGCCAATGCAGGCAGGGCGACGAGCATCGCGGCGCTGGCATTAAAGGCGCGGATGTTGTTGTATGCGGCGAGCCCACTCATGAACAAGGCGGGAGTGGATTCCCTCGTAGGCTATCCCAGTCCTGATCCCAACCGCTGGCAGGCGGTCGCCGATGCGGACAAGGCGGTGATCGATGCGGCTACGCAGTCCGGTTACAGCTTATATAACAAGTATCCGGACGTGAAGACCAACTATACGCAATTGTTCCTGGACAAGAATAACCCCGAAGTGATCTTCTCCCGGCAGAACTATGGAAGTCCCAATAATATCCAATATCTCGACCAGTCCAATGGACCTAACGGTTACGATCAGTGGGGTGGAAACACGCCCATCCAGGAGTTTGTGGATGCGTTTGAAATGGCTGACGGTACGCATTTCGATTGGACCAACCCGGCAATGGCCGCCAACCCCTATGTCAACAGAGACGCGCGGCTATATGCTACCGTACTTAGCGACGGGGATATGTGGATGGGGCGGGCAGTGGAGACGCATTTTAATGAGGTGCAGCAGGGGAGCAGCGTCGTGCTGAAGGGCGGCCGGGATACCAAGGATGGGTCGGTAGGGTCCTGGAACACCTCCAAGACGGCCTATAATGTGCGGAAGTTCCTGAACGAAGGCTATGTGGTGGACAGCTGGAACTTTGCGGGGGCATCTGCGCAGAACTGGATTTGGCTGCGGCTGGCGGAATTCTATCTCGACTATGCGGAAGCGCAGTACAACCTGGGTAATGAGGCTGAGGCGAGGTCGGCCATCTATGGCGTGAACGTCATCCGGAACAGGGCTAAGATGCCTGTGATAACTGCTAGTGGCACGGCTCTTTGGGATGAGATCATGAATGAGCGGAGGGTGGAGTTGTCATTCGAGGAACACCGCTATTTCGATATTCGCCGCTGGATGATTGCCGAGACGGTCATGAGTCAACCGGCGACGGGGATACTCATTACCAAAAAACTGAATGGGACTATGGTGTATGCGGCGCATACGAATGATGCGACGACGCTGGTGGAGAGCAGGAAGTTTAGCGCACCGAAGGAATATTGGTTGCCTATTCCTCAATCGGAGATCGAAAAAAATTCGAATTTGCGGCAGAATCCGGGATATTAGCGATGGATGCGTGTGTGATGCGGGGACTATTACTGAAAAACCGCTAATAGGGTTTCTCCGGCCGATCGGTAATCCGTGCCCGCCGGCTGGTCCTTCCTTTCCATCTTTGGCGGGTCATTAAATGAATCGACAATGGAAAACGTAACATCTACCATCAATCGTCTGTTTGCCGGAGTGGACCAAAAGGACTGGCAGCAGATGGAAAGCGCCTTCGACGACAGTGTATTGCTGGATTATACTTCGACGACCGGCAGAGCCCCCGAATGGTTGACTCCCCGGCAGATAATGGATATGTGGGCCGTCATTCTGCCAGGCTTCGACAGGACCCATCATGAGCTGTTCGACATGGAGGTTAGCGAAAGCCAGGATTCGGCCACTGCCCATTGGAGGGGAAAAGCGGAACATTTTATAGACAAGGATGTTTGGGTTGTGGAGGGAATCTACGAGTCAGCCTTACTTAAAAAAGGGGAGGGTTGGGTCATTTCGCAATTCAAATTTGATCTAAAGGATTGGTCAGGGAACAGGCAACTTGCGGCGATCGCCGTCGAGAGGGCTAAGAAAGCGCAGTAGGGAAGCAGGGCTGCGCGAATATCTGTTCCTGACCTCTGGAGACTAATTTCATTGAAACGCCCGTTTTTCGGGCGTTTTTTTGTTTTTGTAATTGGCTGATCCGGACACGGCGGGTAAGCGCTTATCCAATAACCGCGAAACATAATAATTATCAGCAATGCAAGATGTCGATGGCAAATGCGTCCCAATCCAGATGCCGACTATCCAGGTTTTGATGGATCAGTTCGCGATAGGTACGCGCTTTGCCAGGTAAAGCGCGTACCGCATGATGCCACGAGTAAATTTTGCGTAGAAATACGGGTCTGAAGCGTCAAATGTGCCATAGTTGAAGGCGATGTCCAGTCCGGCCGTGCTATCTATCACCCTTATAGCAGTATGTCCCCATGCCGAATAAAGCTCATCCGCAGGTCCGCAGGTCCGCAGGTCCGCAGGTAAGGAGACTAATACGCAAATGACTGCTATCTTTTGATTGTGCCTGAGATAGGGAGGAAAGGATAAGAAGGAGTAAAGTGAATATGGTTTTGAAATATGATTTCACCCGCGGATCCATTGATGGAAGTTACAGAAATATAGCTTTGGCAGGGCGGCTTTTTTCGGGTATGGTGTTGGCGAGGTAAGTTGGACTGCTGGTATTGCTATCTCCTGCACACAGGCTGCTGTAGCTAAGCATTAACCTATAACCAAACTATTTTTCGCGGTTGCACTCTTGAATAAAAATAAAAGGGATGTAACTTAATGGTATCCCTGCTAGTCCCTTCCCTTCTTATTTGTACTCAGCCGAATAAGGTCAAATTTTTTCCGGAAAGCGCCCGTGTGAGGCGCCAACTCGCACCTTTCCTTATGACCGAATAAAGTAAAACTTGGGTCGTATTTTTTATTTAAAACAAACCTTTGTATGAAGAAATCCATTCAAACCCTTGTCGCTAAGGCAGGGTATTCCCCATCAGGGGGTCTCGAAGGCGGATTTGGCTCCATCCGCGGCGGTACGGGAGCAAGTGATTTCATGACCAACTTCGGCAATTGCACGAATTCCTCTGGTGGTAATTGTGCTGGTTCGACCAATACTGGAAATTGTATGAACACCGGCAATTGCGCGAACGATCCCGGTAGTGGTCAGCCTACGACCAATGATATGGCTTGTACGAACACCATGACGTGCCAAAACTCGATCAACAAGGCTAAATGTACCAACGGCACACCGGTGGCTTGTAATGGCTCAATGAACAACGGGGGGATGCAGGGGTGTGTTATTACTAATCCAATGAATTGCGCTTTCTGATCGCTATTACATCCATATCCGAATCAGCCAGAGTGTGCTTCGGCACACTCTGGTCCTTCAATCCAAATGATCATTAAACCTTCTGTTTATGAAAGTCAGTCAATTCAACCTTTTCTTCCCACACGAGGGATACAAGATAGGATACAACAGCTTCACCGACGAATTCATCATTCTCGAAGAAATGCTCTACGAGATGTATGACGCTTCCCGCCGATCGGCTTCCTTTGACGAACTCAGCCAGGTCCACCCCGAATTTTACCAACTGCTATGCGAAAAGGGGTTTCTCGTCGACCCCGATATCGATGAGGTGCAAAAAGTGATCGAAATTTCCCGGCTCATCGACAATGATGAAACGAAGTTTGAGCTACATATCAATCCGACGATGAACTGCAATTTCAAATGCTGGTATTGTTACGAAACCCATATAAAGGATTCCAAAATGTCAGCCGAAACTATCACCCGAACAAAGGCTCTCCTTGCCGCCATCTTCGAACAAAAAAAGCAGCTCCGCGAATTCCACCTGGGTTGGTTCGGCGGCGAGCCGCTGCTGTATTTCAAAAAAGTAATGGTGCCCATTCTGGAATATGCCTATGAACAAGCCGCCCAAAGAGGCATCCAATTCGATTCTGCCGTCACATCCAATGGACTCCTCGTCGATGAACTGGTGATCGATTACATAAAAAAATGCAATCTGAATTTCTTTCAGATCACCCTGGACGGCAATCGCGAACGGCATGATAAGGTGAGGTTCATCAGCGAAGGCCGCGGGTCCTATGATGCCATCGTCGCCAATATGATCCGGCTCGCCGAAAATCAATGCGTTGTCAACGCCCGCATCAATATTTCACCCGAGACGCTGGAAGGTATCAGGGATATCGCCGCAGATTTCTACTATGCATCCGACGAAGCAAAACAATATATCTATTTTGATCTCCATAAAGTATGGCAGATAGAAGAGGATATCGAAGAAGAGATTAACGATGTACGATGGTATTTCAGGGAAAAAGGCTACAAGGTGCGCACCGGGGCGCTCAATACCTTTGTCGAATCCTGTTACGGCGATCATCGCAACCATGCCGTCATCAACTACAATGGCGAAATGTTCAAATGCACCGCGCGCGACTTTACCACGAAAAACAGCGAAGGAGTGTTGGGTGAAGAAGGAAATATCTTATGGAACGAGAAATACGAAAAACGAATGAGTATGAAGTTCCGCAACAAACCCTGTCTCGAATGTCCGATCATGCCCATTTGTGGCGGCGGTTGCACACAACAGGCCCTCGATCACGAAGGTATCGACTACTGCGTTTACGATTTTGATGTAAATAAAAAGATCCAGCTTGTCCGGACTAAATTTTTGGAAGTTTTGGCGGAGAGGCAGTAGGCTGTCTTTCCGGAAGCAATTCGACTCGATAGACTGCGGCCCCACCTGTCTGAAAATGATCGCCGCCTTCTACGGCAAACACTATTCCCTTGAATATCTCCGGGAACAGTGTTATCTCGCCAGGGATGGCGTCAGCCTGCTCAACCTCAACGCCGCCGCGGAGGGCATGGGCTTCCGGACGTTGATGGCCTTTCTGGATATTCCGCTCATCAGCGAAGACGCTCCCTTGCCGGCCATCCTGCACTGGGACCAAAATCACTATGTCGTCCTCTACAAGATAAAAAGATCGTTTTTAAATCCACACCGGCGGAAATTTATCATAGCAGACCCGGCGCATGGCATTACTGCGCTCGATGAAGACGCGTTCAGCCAGGCCTGGATCTCCACCGCCGACAAGAAAGGCGCCGCCCTTATCCTGGAGACCACCCCGGAATTTCATAAAAAGCCGGACGTGAAGGAACCAAACAGGGGATACGGTTTCCTGTTCAAATATGTAATACCCTACAAAAGGTATTTCCTCCAGCTGGTGCTGGGGATGATCCTGGCCAGCCTCCTCAGCCTTGTCGCTCCTGTCCTGACACAGGTGATCATTGATAACGGGGTTATGGAAAAGAACCTGTCCATCGTTGTCCTGATCCTTGCGTCCCAGGTATTTCTGTTCCTGGGCAGCATGGCCATCAGCATGGTGAGAAGCTGGCTCCTGCTCCATATCAACGCGCGGATAAGCCTGAACATCATTTCGGACTTCCTGATCAAACTGGTCGGGCTGCCAATAAAGTATTTCGACACCAAGTCCGTAGGCGATCTTTCACAGCGGCTCAATGACCATCACCGCATCGAAGGCTTTCTCACCGGGGAATCGCTCAGTATCCTGTTTTCCCTCATCAACATGAGCATTTTCACCGTGGTCCTGGCGTTTTATGACTGGAAAATCTTACTTGTTTTGCTGGTATTGAGCTTACTGGGCCTCGTCTGGGCTCTCCTGTTCCAGAACCGGCGAAAACGACTCGATTACCAAAGGTTCTTCCGTAATAAGGAAAACCAGGATAAGCTGATCGAAATGATCACCGGCATGCAGGAGATCAAATTGTTCGGGAGCGAAACCGCGAAACGATGGGAATGGGAAGAGCTGCAGGTAAAAAATTTCAAGCTGAATATCACCAGTCTTGCTACCGATCAGGTTCAGCAGATCGGCTATTTATTTCTCTCCCAGCTGAAGAATATCCTCGTTTCCTTTTTTGCTGCCCGTGCGGCGACCAAAGGAGAGATAACTCTCGGGGGATTACTCAGCATTTCTTATATCATCGGCCAGGTCAATGGGCCATTGGAACAGCTGATCGGCTTTATCCGATCGGCCCAGGACGCCAGGCTAAGCATGGACAGGCTGAAGGAGATACTCAATAAGAGCAACGAGGAGGAAGGTTTTCCTACTTCCTTTTCAGCACCCGCCCATGAGGACATCGTTTTACAGAATGTCTCCTACCGGTACGAAGGGCCGCATTCGCCACTGGTGCTTGACAATATAAACCTCACCATTCCAAAGGGTAGGGTCACGGCGATCGTAGGCGCGAGCGGTAGCGGTAAGACGACATTGATGAAACTATTGCTGAACTTTTACAAGCCTACGGCCGGCATCATCCGGGTCGGCGAGACCTCTTTGACCAACCTTTCCCCAAAGGCATGGCGGTCCCGTTGCGGTACGGTGATGCAGGAAGGATATATTTTCTCGGACACCATCGCCCGAAATATTGCGCTCGACGGCAAGGATATCGATGAAAAAAGAATGGCAGAATCAATTGAGATCGCCCAACTACGGGAATTCCTGGATGAGCTGCCATTGGGGTATACTACAAAGATTGGGAATTTTGGCGTCGGTATCAGCGGCGGGCAGCGACAACGGATACTTATCGCCCGGGCGGTATACAAAGATCCCCATTACTTATTCTTTGATGAAGCGACAAGCAGCCTCGATGCCAATAACGAGCGGGCAGTAATGAATGGGCTCGATGACTTTTTTGAAGGGAAGACGGTCGTCATCATCGCTCACCGCCTCAGCACAGTAAAAAATGCCGACCAGATAATCGTCCTCGAACGCGGCAGGATAGTTGAAACAGGCAGCCATCACCAGCTGGTAGGATCAAAAGGAAAATATTTCGGACTGGTCAAAAATCAACTCGAACTCGGAAAATAAAAGCTATGGCCAATTCCCGATACAACAACTCCCGGTATGAATTAAGAAGCCCGGCCGTGCAGGAATTAATGCGCCGGATGCCGCGTCACTTCGTCCTTTGGGGCAACCCGCTCATCCTGCTGATCTTCATTTTAGGTTTGCTTTCCCTGAATAGCATCCGGCTATCACGATACCGGTCGGTGCCGGCTGTCGTGCAAAAGGTCAATGTTGACGGCGGCTATATCCGACTTTCGGTGACTGCTCATTATGACCAGGTAACTTTGGATCCAAAAGGGGATACGCTGCTACTGCTGGAATTGAATGAGGCCGGGTCTTCCTCACAGGGAGGGATAAGATGTAAGATGTTATCGACTGATGCACTGGGTCCTCATGACCGCGGCATCATCATGGTGTCGATGGATACAGTTCCCGCTATGGTCCGGTCGCATCTGCCGGACAGCGGCCAGGTCTGCACGATAAAGATCAGCGACGGCTCGCGGAACATTTTTTCCGTGGTAAGGCAGCATTTCAAGCTGTGATACGATCTTCAGATATGGGGGGCTGGCGGGGCGGTGTTATGATCACTGGATCAATCCCCTTTTAAACGCGTAGAGCAATAATCCGCCGTTGGTCTTGGCATTCACCTTCTGCCGCATCTTATCCCGTTTGACCTCGATGGAACGCTTACTTAAATGTAAGAGAGAAGAGATCTCTTCCGTAGTCCTCTCTTCCTTCATCAGATCCAGGATCTGGACCTCTTCATTTGTGAAAGAGGGCAGTATCTGGTTCTTCTTTCCGTGCTCCACCAGGTATTTCCGATACAACGCATTGTTTAACAAATTGGTAGAGTACACCTGATAATTGTACGCCAGTTCGATGGCTTCTATAATAGAAGTTATCTCCATGGACTTCGTCAGGTATCCATATATACCGAGCTCGAGGCACTGCGCTACATAAAAATCGTCCGGCATACCTGAAAACATCAGCACCCTGACCTCCGGGTATTTCTCGCTGAGGATCTTCAACGCTTCTATGCCACTTAAACGAGGCATTCGAATATCCAGTAAAAGAACATGGGGTTTGTGTTGTGACAGTTGCGAAAGAAGATCGATCCCGTTGTCAGCTTCGAATATAAACCGGTAAGAGCCATGGGCAGACAGCGCTGCGATCAGTGCCTGTCTCATCAATTTGTGATCATCCGCTATTGCGAGATCGATTATTTTTTCATCCATGCGATAAGGGTTAAAGGTTTCTTGGTGTTTACTAATTTATACAAAATTCGCAAAACGCAGTTTTTTTTATCGTGATTTTGTGAAAATCCCCATTTCCCGGGAGAGCTATTCTACATAACTTGACTTATGTTATTTTGGACACTATGTCAAAGCACCATTTTGAAAGATTAAAAGCGGTAGATCACCTGATCAGGATAAAAGGGACGGGATCTCCCGATCAATTAGCCCGGCGTTTGCAAATATCGAACCGGGCATTGTACGAATTCCTTCAGCTGATGAAAGATCTCGGCGGGCCTATTAAATACTGTAAGGATCGTCGTAGCTATTATTACGACGGTGGTGGTGGATTCGAGTTTAAATTCAAACAGGGAGAAGAAGCCCAGTACGAGTGATCCGGCATCCGGAACCACATTTATTTATTATTCAGCCTGTTCGTCTAGGGGCCAGGACGCAAGAATTTTTATCTTGAGACGGAGGTTCGAATCCTTCACAGGTCGCCAACGCCGGCCTGGCAAAAGCCAGGTCGGCTTTTTTATTGGCAGAGTGTAGCGAACGTGTTCGGCGGCGCCTGCGAATATCTACGTGTATATAATACTGTTAGCTGTTAAAGAAAATTTGAAAAAATATTTTGCGCTGCTGAAAATCCGCACACCGGCGATATAGATTTGTTTTCAAACCAAATCAACCAAAATGAAAGAGAACAAAAACATGGAGCTCGAGCTGAAAGCAGCTCTCTCCATCATGGAGCTCGAAGAAAGATTCGAAATGACTGCTGCGGCATCCGATGCCCTTCGTTGCGGGGACAACAACAGTTGTACCATCGTAGCGCAAGCACCTTCGGCGGAGTAGCAGCATGGTGTATGGCATGTCGAGTACAGGCCATACACCTTTGTTTACTGTCTATTAACAATATTATCTCTTTTTTTAACCATTAAAACGCAGACATGCAAAACAAACAAGACATGGATCTCGAGCTGAGATCAGCTCTCTCCATCATGGAGCTCGAAGAAAGATTTGAAATGACCGCTGCAGCACCCGATGCACTTCGTTGTGGGGACAACTCCGGTTGTACCATCATAGCGCAAGCACCTTCGGCGGAGTAACTTTTTTTTAACCATTAAAAACTAGACATGCAAAACAAAAAAGACATGGAACTCGAGCTGAAAGCAGCTCTCTCCATCATGGAGCTCGAAGAAAGGTTTGAAATGACAGCAGCCGCAGCGGACGCTCTGCGTTGCGGTGACAATGACAGCTGCACCATCAAGCAGGCAGCAGCGGCCGAGTAAGAACATGGTGTATGGCATGTCCAGTACAGGCCATACACCTTTAAACCCCTTAGTAATGAAGAATAAGAAGATCCTTGCTCTCGCCGGAAGATTGGAGGAAGAAGATGTCAGGAAACTGACCGACGCTGCTTCTTCGACCGTCTCCGATGCCGGAAAAAACGAAATAATCCAGGATCTGTCGGCTGATCTCTGGAAACTGGAGACGCAGAAAAAGGCGAATGTGCCAAGTCAAAAGAATTAAAAAGCAATAATTCATGCGATTCATAAGATCCTACTACTCGTTAGTAACAGACAGTCTGGGAAATTCTTCCGGAGAGGGCCCGGTGCGTGTGCTATACAGTACCCGCACCGGAAAGGCCGTCACTATAAAAGAGTCCCTGCACAAGAAAATGGAAAGCGGTGATTTTGATGATATCGGTCCGGCGGATCTGCAACGGCTGCTGGAAATAGAGGCTATTGTACCGGCGGATGAGAATGAGCTTGAAACCGTCATCAACCGAAACCTGTCGGAGCTGGAAGACAGCGACACTTTGAGTTTTATTATCCAGCCGACAGCCAACTGTCAGCTTGGCTGCGACTACTGCGGTCAATTGCACACAAAGAAACAGATAGATCCTTCCTTCTATTCGAATATTCTCGCAAGGATCGAAGAGAAGTTTAAGATACAAAAGTATAAGAATCTGCGTATCTCCTGGTTTGGCTCCGAGCCCTTGATGGGCTGGAGGAATATCCAGGAGCTCACGCCGCTGTTGCGGAGCCTGGCCGCAAGGCACCAGGCCTCATACGGCGCCGCCATCGTCACCAATGGACTATCGTTGAAGCCCGGCATCTTCGAGTCGCTTGTAAACGAATTTGGTATAGATGCCATCGAGATCACGCTCGACGGCAGCGCCTTCTGGCACGATAAGCGGCGGCATACCAAAGAGGGCGGCGCTACCTTCGACCTCATTTTCAGGAATCTTCTCGAGATATGCGCCCTGGATAGTTTTGCCGGCCGCCGCATCCCCATTTCCATCCGTTGTAATGTAGATGCCCGCAACCAGGAGGGTGTGCTGCCGCTGATAAGACAGCTGGCTGCGCATGGGCTGCAGCGACGGATCAGCTTTTATCCCTGCCCGATACATTCCTGGGGAAATGACGCGCATACCTTATCGTTGACAAAAGAGGCTTATGCGGATCTGGAGATCGGCTGGATCATCGAAATGGCAGCACTCGGATTCCCGGTGACCGGCCTGATACCGGGATTAAAGAAAAGTGTCTGTATCGCCGTCACAAAGGACGCCGAGGTGATCGACGCCAATGGAAATATCTTCAATTGCACGGAAGTTCCGTATGTACCGGTGTATGAAAATTCAGGATATGTCCTGGGCAACCTGCGTGATACGCCGCCGGCCGGCATTTCCAATCCACGCGTTTTCCAGGATTGGAATACAAAAGTGCTGACCGATAATAACACTTGTTCTACCTGCCGCATGCTGCCTGTATGCGGTGGTATGTGTCCCAAATCCTGGGAGGAGAATCTGCCTGCCTGTCCCAGCAATAAGTTCAACATAAAGGACAAGCTGGTGCTCGCGTATCTGTATACGCGGGGGATGTTGACTACAACGGAAGAGGAAAGCATTTTAGTAAATCAGGAAATATAGCAGCATGAATGCAAACGTGGATACCGAAGGTCTTGTAAAAATGCTGGGGGGAATGCCCGGAGGAAAAAGGAAGCATGTAAGGGATGAATTTATTTTTCTGAGTCAGGAGTTTCTCGTGGTAACGGCGGAGCTTATGTCGAAAGACAGCCATCAAAACCTCGTGTATCTGCATGATCTGGCCAGAAAAGGGTATTACGAGCTGCTTGCGCGAAAGATCAATGGCGCAGGCGGGTTCTTTACAAAAGTGGAGAAATGCGTAGGTCAATCCGATGTTTTCAGCGACTGCATATGCTGTCTTTTTTTGTCCCACTATTATACGGTAGGAAAGATCGATCCCGCGCTGGCGGATCGGCATGCAGGGTGTTCGGTGCGGGCGGGCGAAGTCTTGTACGGCAGGTATGGCGGTTCTTTCTTTTTTCTTTTGAAGAATTTTTCGACGGCCTACCAGGCGAAGATCGGGCTGCGAAGCGGGGAGGAGGCATCTGTGGAAACGTATTTCGAGGTTTGGCGTGGTTTGATATGCGCAAGAAAAGAAAATGTCGGCGGCCCCGGTCTCGATAGGCTGATCTACAGGACCTTTGGCGACCTATACGGATTGTCGGTACTATCCCCCTCCTTTGGCAGGATCTTTCGTGAGAGGATGCCGCAATTACTAGCAGCGAATGCCGGGCCCGATGCCCTGGCGTCCTTCGCCAGGATAAGGCAATACATGGAAGAAGACCGATGCCCGGATGCCTTTCGGGAATTCAATGTCATGCTGGCGCTGGGTCAGCAAAACGAAGAATCCGTGATCCTGGCAGCATCGTTTGCGGAGATCAATAGCTGGCTGAGAGAAAAAAAAGATCCGCTGCAGCCGGCGCTGGCTATTGCCGCCCGTAATTTCTTTTCCGGCGGGATCCCGGGATATCTGCTGGATCGTTGTATCGCTTAATATGTCTCGTTAACAAATATATCATGGAAACAAGATCAAAGGCCGAAAACATAAAGACAATCCTGGTGACCGGTGGTTCAAGAGGTATCGGGAAAGCCATTTGCCTGGAGCTGGCCAAAAAGGGGCACAATATCTTTTTTACCTATAAAAGCGACCAGCTGTCTGCGGAGGCCGTCCTGTCGGACATGAAGACTGCCGGCAACGGCAATGGCCAATCCTTCGGGAGTTTCCGGTGCGATATGTCAAAGGACCAGGAGGTCAGCAGCTTGTTCAAGGAGCTCAAGTCGCTGGGCCACCGGCTGGATGTGGTAGTCAACAATGCCGGCATCACGGGACGCACGCGTCAGTTCCTGCTGACCACGGAGACAGAATGGTGGGAGACATTCGACAATAATATGCGGGGAGTGCTCAACACCACCAAATTTGCCTTACCCGGTATGATCGCGCGAAAATCCGGGATATTCGTCAACATCACTTCCATCGCGGGGCAGCAGGGCACTCCCGGGTCATCGGCCTATGCGACCTCGAAGGCGGCGATCGTCGCTTTTACAAAATGCATCTACAAGGAGCATGGGCTGCAGGGCATTTATGCCTTCTCCGTATCTCCGGGTTTCGTGGAAACGGAAATGATCCAGCAGGTGGATGAGGCCTATTTAAAATACCGCCTGATGCACAGCCCGCTCCGCAGGCCGGGGAAGGCCTGCGAAGTTGCCAACCTGGTGGCCTACCTGGCAGACAGCCCACCGGCCTTACTGGGTGGACAGGAGATCAGCATCGATGGTTTACAATAACGCAATACATAAACATATGAAGAAGAGAATCGTAGTTACAGGGATGGGGATCCTTTCCTCTATCGGAAATTCGGTGGATTCCTTTGCCGAGAGCCTGCTCAACGGCGTATCGGGAGTCAAAAATATCCCCGGGGAAAGGTTTTCAACGCAGTCCAAGGTATACAGGAACGACAAAGCCTGTATCCTCGATCAGTCGCTGTATGAAGATCTCCTCCGGGAAGACCATACGGTGCTTCGTGCCACCTCCATCCGGGCGATCGAACAAGCCATCCTGGCTTCAGGTCTCGATCTGGACAATCTCGACCATCGGGACATAGGGCTATGTGTAGGCACTTCCGTAGGATCGAACTTCCCCTTTATGAAATGGGTCAACAACTATCTGAAGGACGAGTCAACCCTGCAGACGCTGGTAACTACTCCTACCATCACCGGGGCGATCGCCAAACGATGGGATATCCTTGGGCCTGTCAATACCATTTCAACTGCCTGTGCGGCGGGCACCAACTCCATCGGCCGTGCCTGCGACTACCTTCACAGCGGCCGGGCGCGTTATGTTATAGCTGGCGGAGTCGATGTATTCACGGACCATTCCTTTAGCGGATTCAATTCCCTGCAGGCCATTACCAAGGGCCGGTGCAAGCCATTTGACAGGACCAGGGACGGCCTGGTGCTGGGCGATAGCGCAGCCTTTTTTGTCCTGGAGGACCTGGAGGATGCCCGGGCGCGAAACGCACCGCTGTACGCAGAGATCCTGGGATACTCCACCCTCAATGAAGCCTATCACCCCACTGCCCCTAATCCTGATGGTTCCATGGCCTACCGGGTCATGATGGAGGCGGTGCAATATTCAGGCATTCGGGCCGCCGATGTCCAATACATCAATGCACATGGCACCGCAACAAAGGCCAACGATGAGATGGAGTACAAGGCCATCAAACGTTTCTGCGGAGGGAACAAGGTGTACGTGAGCTCTACCAAATCGATGACCGGTCACACCCTGGGAGCGGCGGGCAGTGTCGAGCTGCTGGCGACCATCGTCGGCATGAATAAAGGGTTCATACCGCCAACGATAAATATGACCGACCCGATGAACCAGCCGGGGGATGAGAACCTCGTTTTTGTCAGTGAGAAAGGAGCGCTTCAGGAATATTCAATGGCCATTTCCAATTCCTTTGGATTTGCAGGAAATATGGCTTCCATCGTTGTAAAGAAAATCTGATTTCATCATTATCTAAAAATCAAAATTATGAGCAGCTACGAAATTGTCGAAACAAAGATCAAAGAGATCCTCATCGAAGTGTTGAAATTAAAGCAAGCTCCGGAGTCCATCTCTTCGCAAACGCCGTTTTTCTCCAACAGTCCGGTGAAGCCCGGTCTGATCGAGGATTCATTGGCTATCCTGGAAATTTCCTCGCGGCTGGCAGAAGAGTTCGATCTGATACCAAGCGAGATCGAGGAGACGGCTTACCAGAATATCGGGACGCTTACAGAGGCGATCTCGTCACTCAAAGCAGCATAAATCAATAGCAATGGATCGTACAGCGCTGATCGATGAGATACGACAGATCGGGGATTATGTGTCCAGGCGGGAAATGGGGAAAATGGAGAAAGGCATCACTAAGGATTTTAACTTTGTTTCGGCCAGTCTCTCTCATTTTCTACCCGGTCTCGACCAGGATGAGCACCCGTCCTTTTACCTGGAGATGATGCGTCATCGGAGCCTTGCTGTTCTGCATAGCGATCTGCCCCAGCTGGTCCACAAGATGTCCGTAAGGAAAGGGGGGGGCCCCGAAAAGGGGCAATCCCCCGAGGACAGCAGGAAAGCCCCGTTCGTTCCGGTGGTCGGCGCTCCGATGATCTATTGCGGATATCACCTGGGTTCGTATCGGGCGATCATCGGCTATATGGTACGTGAAAATCTCAATTTTGGTCTCTTGCTGGACAAACGCACCTTTTTGGAACAGGGCGATGCCGTCCGGCAGTCCATCCAGGAACTGCGGGAGAGTACCGGGAAGGAGGTACAGTTCACGCTGTTCAATGCCGAGGACCCCTTGTCCCTGGTAGCTATCTCCAAATGGATGAGGGACTCCAATCCCATTGTAGCCTATATCGACGGCAATACGGGGTATGGGGGCTTATACAACGAAAAAGAGTCTTTATTCATGGAGATGGAATTGTTCGGGCATCCTATCAAATGCAGGAAGGGGATCGCTTTGCTTTCATACCTCATGCAAGTGCCCATCGTGCCGGCGATCAGCTATTTCGAGAATCAGGAAGATGCGCCGATCCTCGAGATCCATGCGCCCATTTGTCCCTGGAATTCCCGCGAGACGAAAGAGCAGTATATGCAGCGAGCCAACCAAGCGTTGTTCCAGATACTGGAAGAGAAGTTAGCGCGATATCCTTCGCAATGGGAGGCATGGCTGTATGTTCATAAGTTCATACCGGCACGGTTGCTGAAAGAGGAGGCGTTGCAAGCTGCGAACGATGCCGATGCCGGGATGCTCTGTTTCAATAAGAAGGGTTTTGGCTTATTCAAAATGGGGGAGAAGGCCTATCTCTTTAACAGGACGAACTATTCTTCTTTCGAGATCCCGCCGGCGCTGTTCGACATTTTGGAGGAACTCCGCGGCCGGCATTCTTTTGGATATGCCGAAGCCGGCTTGAGTACAGGAAATCTTTCAACGCTGATCCGCAAGAATATTCTTTCACACATAACCCCATCGGCAAAATGAAAGGCAACGATCTTATAGCAACCATCCGCTGTGCTAATGCCGGGTTTGCCGGGAAACCAGCCTTACAGGAATCAGGGCTTTCGCTGTCCTTCACGGCACTTTGGGATGCTGTCGATGACTGGGTGTCCTGTTTCAAATTGTATGGGATCGGCGACGGGAAGATCGTGGCGATAGCATCAGCCAATTCGGTGGAGCTGGCCATCCAGTTCCTGGCGTTGTTGCAGGTGAATGCAAGCCCCCTGCTGATCGGAAAAGAGAGGCTACTATCCATCCGGATAAAAGAGAAGAACGTTCACACGCTGATCCTGCCCACTGCTGACGCATCCCTGGCCGATGCTGCGGGTGTGGTGGCACAGGGCGGTTTTCGCCAGTCGATGATCTTCCTCAATCCCGTCTACAATGCCCGCAGAAAACAGAAACGGCTGCCTGCTATCCTGGTGACCAGCAGCGGCACCACGCAACAGCCGAAGATAATCATGCTATCCGTGTCAGGGATCTGGAATAATATCCGGGCTAACGGTAAGGCGCTTGCTATAACGGATAGGGACATCACCTTGCAGATACTTCCGCTGGGATATTCTTACGGTCTCATCGGCCAGTTCCTAACCCATTTATATCATTGCGCGACGATCGTCATGGCTCCGCCCAATTCCTACCTGCTCCATTTATCCAGGTATATCAAGGAGTACTCCATCACCACGCTGTTCACCGTGCCGCCCATCCTCCGGCAATTCCTGGCTTTACGCCACCCGACGGGTGTCAGCCAAATGTACACCAGTCTCCGGTTGCTCACTATCGGTGGAAATCACGTTGAAGACTATACGATAACAAAGGCAAGGGAGCTGTTCGGCTGCCAGATCGTAAAAACATATGGACTGGCTGAGGCGGGGCCGCGCGTTTGCACCAATTTCCTTACACCAACGAGCAGCGAAGCTTCATGTGTAGGCCGGCCGTTGGAGAATATGGCGATCAGGGTGATCGGCCCTCTTGGGAACAGTCTGGAGGCGGGACAGACAGGAAGGATCCTGGTAGAAGGCCCTTCGGTAGCGCTGGGATATCTCAACGGCAAAGCACCGGCGATCCGGGCGGGAAAAGCGGTGCTCACAAAAGATTTTGGCTACCTGGACGAAGAGGGGAGGCTCGTGGTCCTGGGAAGAAAGAACGAATACCTATCGGTAGACAAAAAGAAGATCTGGTTCAGCCAGGTGGAGCGCGCCATATATAATACCGGAAAGGTCTGTAAGGTCGCTTCCACCAGGCATGGAGGTAATCTGCGTCTGCAGTTGTTGCTGATGTCCAATCAAAAATTATCCAGGCCGGATGTCAGGCAATTATTGCGAAGCGATTTTGGTGCGGGCCTGGCCAAACGGGTCAATATCGAGTTTATGACGGCAATGCAGTTAAAAACATTTAAATAGATAGCGTGAACACCATTTCTGTTTTTTTTACCGATAGCAGGGAGCTTGCCAAAAATGGAGCCATGTCCTTATTGGCGGCCCGATACCGGGAGTTCCTCGTAAAAGAAAAAGGATACTGCCGCCCCGGCGATCATAAAGTTATTGGCCGGATGTTACTCGCATACGCCTGCAAAGATACCATTGCCGCGGGGATGTATGATCGTCTTTGCTATACGGTCACCGGCAAGCCCTTTTTCAAGAAAGGTCCTTTCCATTTCAGTATCAGCCACGCCGGGGATCTAATCCTGCTGGCCGTGAGCAAGCGGCATCCTGTAGGCGCAGATGTAGTGGAGATCTGCAGGATGAAGAATGCTGCATCCACGTACCTGCATGCGGAAGAGGCAGACAGACGCGGCCGCAAAGATGCGCAGTGGATGCGGTATAAAAGTTTTATCTGGGCCCGAAAAGAAGCGTTTGGCAAGCTCAGCGGCGAGGGGATTGCGGCGTGTTCCTCCCGGTGTAATGTTCTTGGCCGTCTGCTCTATGAAAACAAGACTGTGCGTTTCTTTGACCGGCTGTTCCAGGGGGAATATGCCTGTTCGATAGCTGCTGTCGCCGGAGCGAGCAAGATCGTATCCTTGAAAATAGGCGCCGAAGAACTTTTGCGGTCGGTGGCCGCATATAAAAATCATTTATCATTATGATCGATACATTGATCTTCCCCCATCCCGGCACCTTGCTGCCACACGGAAAACCTATCCTGCAGATAGATGCAATTACGTCTTACGTGCCCGGCAATTATTTAATAGCCGAAAAGCAGATCGACGGAGACAACCCCTTTCTCGAGGGCCACTTTCCGGGTTATCCGCTAATGCCGGGTGTCATTCTTATCGAAATGATGTTCCAGGCGTGCGGATTGTACGGCAGAATGGAAGAAAGGCAATTTGCGGCTCCGGGGAAAGAGCCCGTTAAGAAAATGGGCAAGGCCATAAAGATCGACGAAGCCATTTTCAAGATGGAGGTAAAGCCGCCATCAGCACTTACCATCAAAGTGGTATTCGTCCACAAGCTGCTCAGCTTTTCCATATTCAAAGCGACCATACACAGCGGTGAAAAGCTGGCGGCGTCCGCAAGCATCACCGTTCACTTATAAGACAGAAAATTGGTTCACCAAAAAAACCAGCGATATGACAAAGGTTAAAAATATAGACAAGGACCCCCAGGTATTCATCACCGGTATCGGGTTGCTCAGTGGGTTTGGCATCGGCTCCAACGATTCATGGCGGTCTGTCGGGCAGGAAAAGGCTGTCATCGCCAAAAAGAACGACTGGGAATTCGGCGGTTTGCAAGACCAGCTGTTTGGACGCTGTGCCGCGTTCGAATTCCAGGAATATTTCAAGGATATGCAGGCGCCTTTCCCCTGGCGGTATTCGCAGCTGGCCATGATGGCTTGTAAGCTGGCGATAGAAGATGCGGCATTGATGCTGGACGAGCTCGATCTTTCCCGGGTGGGGTTGATCATCAATTCGGACCTGGGCGCCTCCAAGGCAGCGGAGGAATATGCCTTTAAATTATACGGCAAAGGGCCGGAAAGAGTAAGCCCATTCGAATTCACAAAATCCGTTGCCAATTGTGTGATCGGAGACGTCGCAAGATATTTTAAGCTGACAGGCGCCAGCAGTTTTATTTTAGGTGAAAACAGCGTTTCGTATGGCTACGATCTTCTTAGGAATGGAAAAGCAGATATAGTGATCTGCGGCTGTTTCGATGAGGTGCGGGACCGAACGGTGAGCAATTATAAGGAACGCGGAATGACAGCGGAGAAAAGCTCCTCCGACTCGATGCCGGGCAGCGTGATCGAAGATCTCTATGGCCAATGCGGGAAAATGGTTCTTGGAGAAGCTTCCGGCTTTATCGTACTGGAGACCAGCGCACATGCCCTGAAAAGAGGCGCAAAGATATATGCCGCGCTCGCAGGGGAATATTCGGGCTGCGACTCATTGTGCAACGAGATCTTGTGGGAGCGGGCTTCCAGGGATCTGGCCTACGTGATGGAAAGATCCCTTACCCTCAGTGGCCTGGAGATCGCCGATATCTCTTTTATCATGGGCGCCTCTTCGATGCCATGGCAACTGCAGACATACGAGATGCCTGCTATCAGGGCGGTTTGGATGGACAACCCCGTAATGTATACGACCATTAAGGTAAGGTTGGGCGAGACATTTGCCTCCAGTCAGACCATCTCCCTGGCCTTCGCTGCCTTATCTCTTTATCATCGCCAGATCCCGGGCAGCGGATTGAGAAATGCGGCTATGACCTGCGCAATGGACGGGGTAACCATTGCAGAGAAGATAATGGACCTGTCTGATCCGGACCATCCCTCGCGCCAGCATCATTGCATGGTCAACAGCATCCAGCTTGGCGGGAACACCTCGTCTATCATCTTAAGCAGCTATGCAGCATGAGTCATCGTTTACGATCCGTATCCGGCATGACGCTTGTCATTGCCCTCCTGCTGGCAGGCCGGACGGAAGCTATCGGCCAATATATGCTTCGCGGGTATGTGCTCGACGATCAGAGGAAGCCGGTGTCTGCCGTGAAGGTGTATGTAAAGGACAGCTACGACTTTGTGAAGACTACGACCTCCGGAGTGTTTACGCTGACACTGGCCGGACCAGGCGACTATCGGCTGGTTGCGGATGCAGATAACGGCGCGCCGGTGGAGGTGCCGGTAACGATCGGTCCGGATACCGCCGCGAACCGGGAGCTTACCATTTTACTTCCCTGGCACCGCAAGGATCTTGCCGGCGTCACCGTAAGAGCTACCACGACATCTCCCATCTCCGACCGGATTAAGGCCGAGGTCATGAACAGGATCGATATACTGACCACTGCAGGCGCCAACGCCGATATCACCGCGGCACTAAAGACCTTACCGGGCACGCAGCAAAGCGTTTCACAGGATGGCCTTTTCGTCCGGGGCGGGACGGGCAGCGAAACCCAGGTGATCGTAGATGGCCTTGCCGTCAACAATTTCTATTACAGCGGCGCTCCGGATGTAACACACAGGGGTAGGTTCCCGCCTTCCCTTTTCAAAGGGAATTTCTTTTCCAGCGGCGGCTATTCCGCCCAATTCGGCCAGGCCTTATCCTCTGTGCTCGTGCTCGAGACCGAGGCGCTGCCGACAAAGAGCTCCATGGATTTCAATATCGGTTCGGTAGGACTTTCCGCCACGGCCAATATCCTTTCCAAAGATGAGACCTATTCCTACGGCGGATCGATCAATTATTTGAACCTGCGACCCTATTTTAAGCTGGTCAAACAGGAATATGATTTTATAAAGATGCCTGATTTTATAGACGTAAATTATTTTTTCCGGATCCGCACCAAAAAGAAAGGGATGTTAAAGATGTTCGCCAGCTATACGGACAATTCCCTGTCCCTTTACCGCCAGAACATCGACTATTCCTATCGGAAGGATTTTTATGGCGTGGCAAGCAAGAACTTCTTTGGGATAGTCTCCTTCAACCAGGCATTGCCCCATGACTGGACGATAGATGCTGCCGCGTCCTTGTCGGCTAATTCCGGTAAATATCAACTGGGCCAGCGCGATAGTACGGAATACGGGAATTATTTCGATAGCGTCGTGAGAAATAATTCGGTTCAGGGCAAGCTGGTTCTTAAAAAGCGATTTTCTACAAACAGCCAGCTAACTGCCGGTGTGGACTACCAACATTATCTTCCCTATTTATGGGTGGATTCTTTAAAGGGCGAGCCATCACATAGCAACACCGACAATCTGGGAGCCCTTTTTGTCGAAGGAAGTGCCGAAGTCATCCGGGGAGTCAATCTGCGGGCAGGGGTTCGGGGCGAATATTCCTCGTTGCTCAGGCGGGCGGACATTGCGCCAAGGGCCATGCTCGACATCAAGCTGCCCGCACGCTTCCATATGAGCTTTGCTTACGGCGAGTTCTACCAGAAGCCTCCGGATCACCTGCTGTTGTACAAGCCGGATATGAACTTCCTGAAAGCCACCCATTATATCGCCGGTATTCAAAAGGTGACCCCGAACCAACAGACCTTCCGGGTGGAAGCCTTTTATAAGAAATACTCCCGGCTGCCGTCTATCCTACCCGACACCAGCACCGGCGGCTATGGATATGCAAGCGGGTTCGAGCTGTTCTGGCGGAAAAAGATCCCGGATAAAGGGCTCGAATGCTGGATCTCCTACTCCTATCTTAATTCAAAAAGAAAATTCATGGATTATCCGATCTATACACAGCCGAGTTTCGTCTCCAATCATTCCCTGTCACTCGTTGCAAAAAGATATTTCGATCATATCTCCACGCATATCGCGCTTTCTTATACCTATGAGAACGGAAAGCCATATTATGATCCGGGCAAACCCGATGCCCTCTTTCTGAGCGAACGTACCCGGGACTATTATAATATGAACCTGAGCGTAGCCCATGTACGAAATATCGGCAAGCTCTATTCCATCTTCGTGCTGACTGTCAGCAATCTTTTCAACAATACCCAGGTGTTCGGCTACCGCTATTCCGGCATCAATAGCGCGGTGAGGCAGCCGATAACACCGATGGCAAACAGGTTCATCTATCTTGGGGCATTTTTCAGCCTGGGGATCGACCGGACTACGGATGAATTCAACAGACATCTATAACCGATACTTTTTAAATTTTAAATTATGTTAAAGAAGATCCTCCTCATTCCTTCCCTGCTGCTGGTAAATCATTTTGCCCATGCTCAAACCAGCGACTACCAGGCGGTGATGAAAACGGCTGTGTCCGTCGTTGACACCTGCGAAACAAAGTCCAATTTTCTGCTGATGTCCGAAAAGTTCGGCCATTTTGCATCGGTCAAAAAAAACGACTGGCTGCCTTATTATTACCTGGCATTTTGCTATACGCATTTGAGCATGATGTATAAGAGCGTCGACAGCATCATTGACTATACCGACCGGGCGGACAGGGCATTGAGCATAGCGGATTCCATAAGCCCAAAGAATTCGGAGATCTATTGTCTTAAATCCCTCAACACGATAGCAAAGATCAATGTGGATTATGTAAACCGGGGGCTGGATTATTCTGCCTCAGCCAACAAGCTGCTGGATCAGGCCGAACAGTACAATGCGGTCAATCCAAGGGTATTCTATCTGCGTGGGCGTTATTTGTATTCGCGGCCCGAGCAATTCGGCGGCGGCAAGGCGCCTGCCCTTCCCTTCTTCAAAAAAGCTGCGGAGCTGTATGCGACGGATAGCAATAAGGATACCCTCAATCCCCATTGGGGCTCGCGTCTGGCTGATCGTCTCCTGAACCAATGCATCGCATACAGTAAATAGACTCTTATGAAAGCCGCAAAATTTCAGCAATTCGGAGATCCGGAAAAAGTATTGTTCGTCTCCGACCATTCCCTGAGCCCACCGGATGACGATGCGGTAAGGATCAAGGTGCTATTGGGGAATGTCAATATCTCCGATATGGCTTTGATCAGGGGCAAGTATAATTTCTTTCCCGACTTTCCTTCCCTGGCGGGTGCCGAAGGGGTAGGGACCGTGCTGGAAGTGGGCAAGAATATCTCGGCTTATGCGGTGGGAGATAAAGTATCCTTTTATTCTTTGTACGGGGCCTGGGCGGAAGAGGTAAACGTGCTCCAAAAAAGCCTGGTCAGGATCCCGGACGAACTGGAAGACGAGGTGGCCGCCCAGTTCTATACCAACCCTATAACGGCGGTAGCCATGCTGGAAGAGGCAGGATTACAAGAAGGCGACTTTCTTTTGTTGACGGCTGGTGCTTCATCCGTCAGTAAACTGATCATCCAGTTCGCCAGGCAGTCTGGTATCCGGGTCATCGCAACCGTGCGGCACGATATCCTTTGTGACGAATTGCTCGAGCTGGGCGCCTTTGCCGTCGTCAATACCGAAACGAACAACCTTATCCGTGAGGTACAGCGCATGACAGAAACCAAAGGCGTGTCCGTAGTCCTGGACGCTGTAGGCGGAAAGACGGCGAGCGAAGCGTTCCATTGTCTGTCGCCGGGCGGAAAAATGATCGTCTATGGCGCTCTTAGCGGGGAGCGGATCCCGCTGAATTCCAGTGCACTTATTGCAAAGGATATTTCCATATCGAGTTTTTGGACGCATCGCTGGTTTGACAGGGTGTATGAGGGCTTTCCCGAAAAATATCTAGTGTTCAAACAGGCGCTGATCGCAAAGATGTCGGCATTGAAATTGAAAATGCCTGTAGAGCAAATTTATCCCTTGCAGGATATACGGCAGGCGGCGGCACATTTTGCGCGGAGTGGCAGAAGCGGAAAAATATTAATAAAACCGTAAACTGTCTTCTGAAAAAATGGATAAATTGAAAAAAAAATACTGCATGACCACATTTCCGCTCCTGCCAAATTTGCTAACGTCACTGGGCATCCTTTCGATCGTATTCCTGTTTTTGCTTCTGAACCGGAATAATGTAAGGAGCTGGACCTACTTTTTGCATTTTTCGCTGGCTTTTATTTTTATCCAGTTGCTTTACCCGTTGGGGGACAAGCTTCAGGTGCGTTGGTGGCCCTCGTTGCAGTATGCCTGGATCGCGAAATTGCTTTCACTGGCCGTTGTAACCGGTGTTTACCTGATCTTCATGCCGGCGCTATTCGGGCAGTTCGGCTGGAAGGTCAGGTTTAATGGAGCATACCTGAGGCCAACCTTGCTGCTGTCGTTGGTGCTGATCCTTTTCAAGTGTATCACGAATTACATGGATACGACCAAAGAGGCCGTTACCTTGGAGCGCTGGTTATACCAGATAAGCTTACCCGGACTGGAAGAGGAGATCGTTTTTCGTGGTCTCTTTTTGGTCCTTTTTCGGGAAATGTTCAAGACGGACGCCGTGTTCTTAACTAAGAGTGTTGCGCTCGACGCGTTACTTGTCACCCTGGTGTTTGCGCTGGTCCATTCCTTTCAGATCGACGGCACATGGCATGTCGCTTTCAATCCCATATTGTTCATCTCTTCCGGCTTTGCGGGTTTCGTCTATATGTGGCTGCGGATGAAACATGAATCGCTGGCGCCGCCCATTGTCTGTCACAATGCTGTAAATACTTTAATCACGTTCGTGCAATGGATAAAATAACTGCTTCTCCTTATGTGGATTATGGATTTATGGTGGCGAGATGTCCGCTATTCCCCCTCTATTCCACAGCAGATGGCCGGCAGGGGTTATGCGTCGCGGATGACGATGATTATTCCAGCCTTTTCCGGAAGTTCAGTCATCCCCTGTTCGAGGAAGCCCTGTTATTGTCTTCAGCTGACTTGTACAAAGAATATCTAAAGATCAGGGATAGCGGTGACCCTGAGAAAAACAAGGCAGTCCTGCAAAAGTTGATCTGCTATTTTCTCCGCATGTCTGCCCGTCCCACGCCCTATGGCATTTCTGCCGGAGTAGGCATCGTCGATCTGGCCGACCGGACGAGGGTCATCCTGGCAGCGGATCACCGGAAAAAGACCATCCCGAACTTCGATCTCCTGACTGCTCTTGCGGCCGGCAAAATGAGAGATCCCGCGTTTGCCCGCGGGCAGCGCTATTTTGCGAATAATTCCCTGTTCATCAATAAGCGGGGATTCAATTACACCAGGACATCCGGGCGGAGTTTTGTGCGATCGACACTGCCGTACAGTGCCATAATAGCGCAGCTGCTGGCTTTTTGCGCGGCGGGTAAACAGTATGAAGAGATCTCGGATCATCTCACGGCTACGGGAGGGGTTTCTGCGGCTATCTGTCAGCAGTTCATAGATAAGCTCGTTGAGAAGGAGTTGTTGATACCGGCTGTCTGGCCGCGTATTTTTGAGAAAGGGGAGACGGATCCATTCCTGGGTGCGATCGATGCCTATGACCAGTTGCCGCCGGGCCGCGGTGGCGAGGTGCTGAGCGAGCTGTACACCACTTATTCCGATGTGGATGCGGAGAAACTCCATACGATAGCGGGGCTTAAATTTTCAGCCAATACCGTTCATCGGCGGGTGACGGAAGACCTGGGCAGCCTGGTCTATTTCCTGCACCGGCTGCGGGGTACTATCGGTCATGCACACTTGGCACGGTTTTGCGAGGAGTTCGGCCAGCGTTACGGCGGCAAAGAAGTGCCTCTGACCGAGGCCCTGGATGAAAAGTTCGGGATCGGCTACCCGGTGGTAGACAAACCCTTTATCCGCAGCCCATACACAGTCA
>Ga0105237_10000670_pt1 | contig 47284 bp, 39 predicted proteins | sample KBSC24metaG_FD_81520 | JGI IMG/M metagenome (GOLD analysis project Ga0105237, IMG submission 81520) | Corn rhizosphere microbial communities from Kellogg Biological Station, Michigan, USA - KBS C2-4 metaG | ecosystem: Host-associated > Plants > Roots > Rhizosphere > Soil | place: Michigan, USA...
ATTACCGACACCAGCGCATTGTAGCCGTTCTGATAAACAGTGGTGCTGTTCAAAAATATACCGATGGCCATCTTGGCATAGCCTGCCGAAGCGTTCAAATTGTTGTTATAGGCAGGTGTATTGTTGATATAATTGTTCTTCACGTTATTGATATAGGTGGAGAACTGGTTGATATCCGCATCGGACCAGCCCGAGCCTACGCCGTTCACTTTATAATACCGGATGATCTCCGCCGCCGCCACAAAGCCCGGCGTAGTCCAGGATGCCTCCAGGTCAGGCTGGTTGGGATTCGTGGACGCATCCAATAATGCATAGTTCTGAAAATTGTACGACCATCCGTTGAGGATGCCAATGGCCTGGGTGGCATACTCGGAATGCCCTGTCTTTGCCCACCTTAGCGCCAGCGCATATACCAGCTCCGCATCGCTGCGTATCTGCGCCTTGGAGGGTGAGGTAGCTCCATTCGACCCTACTACCACCGTCGACGGGAAGGAAGTAGGATACGTGTGGCTGTTGATAAAATCCAGCACCTTCTGATAGCTGGCCGTACGTATAGGATCACCCCCGTTGACCTGCCCTCCTACGAGATCCAGGCTCGCCTGTGTGTTCAGTACACCCGGATGTACAAAGCTGGTGACAGCTCTCGGAGCGGCAGAACTGGCAGGCGTAGAAGCCTTTTTTTCACATTGGAACAGGCTGATCGATAGTGCCGCCAGACCGATGCCTATCAGCCAGAATTGTAATGTTCGTCCTTGAGACAACGGACCTCTGGTCCGTTCTGATTTTGTTTGCTTCATAGAATTTTTTTATGGTTTCGTCCAAAGATATTCACCGTCTGTACCCTTAAACAAGCTTGTGTATAACTTATCTGCGCAATCGTTTCCGCGTACTCATTGACGTAGTGGGCGCCTATGCCAGGCCGCTACGGCACGTATACTGCCTAAGAAATTATTGTAGACGGGACATAGGAGTTTACCAGTAAATGTCTGTCCGGACAACGGAAAAATGCATAAATTTATCATCCACTCATTGCGCCAATGAAAGAGCATAAAACAAAAGACGACCGTAAGTTTACGATCCGCCAGCCGACGGAAGAAGACGCCCAGGGCATTATCGACTATTCAAAACTGCTCTTCGCCTACACCGATCAGGTACTTACCACCCTGGAAGAATATACCATCACCGCCCAGCAGGAACAGACATGGATCAGCAACTTCAATGAAGACCCCAATTCCATCATCCTCATCGCAGCGATGCAACATCAGATAGTTGGTCTGTTATTCTTTGTCGGCGGCTCCAAGAAAAAAAACGCGCATACGGGAGAATTGGGCGTCAGCGTACATCCCGAATTCCACGGACTGGGTGTGGGACGGCAGTTGATGGGTTCGCTGATACAATGGGCACAAAATAACCCCGCCATCGAAAAAGTATTTCTCAACGTATTTGCCACCAATGACAGGGCCATCCGTCTGTACAAGGAGCTTGGCTTCCAGGAAGAAGGCCGGTTTATAAAGGCTGTCAAACAGCTCGATGGGGAATACATCGACGTATTACAGATGTATATCATGACAAAATAATAAATCCGCACTATATGAAAAGAGATTGGCTCTATATCATATCTCCTTGTATCATCGCCATCGTATTGTTCGTCATCGGCATCATCACCTCCATGACACAAATGGAAAAGTCCGGTGGCTGGAGCTTTATAGGGGTCATCATATGCTTCCCCGCCCTGATCATTGCCCTCGCACTGGACATCATGCTTAAATATTTTATAAAAAAGACAGGGATACTGTGGCTTATAGAAGCAATAATTGTAATATTAGGTTTCTTGCTGATCTGGAGCCGATTTGGTTCCTAGCCTGCATCTTCCGGTCATCCCTCCTGCCTACCGCCTATCCTCCACACATATTTTCACCGCTTCGTCCATCAAATATTTCGCGGCCATTTTAAGGCCATTTACCGAGATTTTCGCCCCTTTGGCCATATTCATCTGGATCGGTCCATAAAGGCGGGGTAAATTCGCAGATCAATCGCATTAAAATTAACCTCGTGAGAAAGTTGTTTGTTACATTATCGCTGTTCTTATCGTTTGCACTAGTGAGTATGGCCCAGGCCCCCGCCGGACAAGGTGGTGGCGCAAAGCCAGGCGCCCCTGGAACAAAACCAGGCGGACCCGGCGGACCCGGCGCAGGCGGTCCCCCATCTATTGGCCGTGTGTATGGAAAAATTACCGATTCCACCGGTCAGCCAATGGGCCAGGCTTCTGTATTGGTAATGAAGTCGTCTGTTGACCCCACTACCAAGAAGAAGAAGCTCGTTCTTCTCAAAGGCACAGATACAAAGGCCAATGGTGAATTTGATCTGGAAGATCTCCCCATCGCCAGCCAGCTCGTGCTGAAATTATCCGCCACGGGCTACAAGCCCCAGGACCTGTCTTTTATGATCATTCCCCAGCAGGGCGCAGCCGCGCCGGGTAGTGACAACAGCAATCCTTTGGGCAACCTCCCATCCTTTAGCAAGGACATGGGCATCATCAAGATGACCACCGAGACCAAGGAGCTTAGCGCCGTCACCGTCACGGCAAAGACACCCGCCATGCGCCTGGACATGGATAAAAAAGTATTCAATGTGGACAGGAACATCGTCAGCGCAGGCGGCACCGCACAGGATGTCATGCGCAACGTACCTTCTGTCAACGTGGACATCGATGGTAATGTCTCCCTCCGCGGCGCCTCACCCACCATCTTCGTGGACGGACGCCCCACCACTCTTTCGCTGGACCAGATCCCAGCTGATGCTATCGAGAGCGTGGAAGTGATGACAAATCCATCCGCCAAGTACGACGCCTCCGGCGGCGGCTCCGGCATCATCAACATCATATTGAAGAAGAACAGGAAGCAGGGCTACAACGGATCTATCTCAGGTGGCATCGACTCTCACGGCGCACCCAATGCACTGGTAGGACTCAACGCCCGCCAGGGGAAGGTCAACGTCAGCCTCAACGGCATGTACATGGGTATGAACCCCAAGACCGTGGGCACAACGGACCGGACCTCCATACTGAGAGATACCACCTCTCATATCCTGCAGGACGACCTGCAAAGAGGAAAGGGTCATTTCATGTTCGGACAGTTAGGCTTTGACTTCTTTATCAGCAACAAGACCACCGTCTCTGCCTCTTATATCAAGGTGGGCGGCAGGTTCACGCCTACGGATATCTCTCATCTGCAGTCGAATTACAGCTCGACTAATTGGGACACGACGATCTATTCGCTTAGGAACTCTAATTCGGTCCGCAGCTTCGATGTCAATGGCGCACAGGTTGGCATGAAACATCTTTTTGCCAAAGAAGGTCACCAGCTGACAGCCGACGGTTCATATTTCCACGCCACCTCACATTCATCCTCGTTCTATACGACGGAATATTTTACAGGCGCTCCGGGCACGCCCATTGCAAACACCACGTACCAGCAGGTACTGGGTACTGCCAGCCCCTCCTTTACCACCGTGCAGACGGATTATACCAATCCCCTCGCCAAGGTCAAGCTGGAAGCAGGATTGCGCGCATCCTTCCAGAGCCTGAACAATTTCATGGATACCTATAATGTTGACAAAAGCGGGAATGCACAGATCACACCCTATGGCACCAGCAATTACAAGAGCACCAGCCGGGTATATGCCGCCTATGTAAACCTTTCCCACACCTATGGCAACTTCGGCTACTCGGTGGGTCTGCGGGCAGAAAGCTCCAACTACTCAGGCGATCTGCTGAATACAGGACAGCATTTTCATAACAGCTATCCTTTCGCGTTCTTCCCCTCCCTGTTCCTCAGCGAGAAATTTAAGAAGAACCAGGAGCTGCAGCTCAGCGCCACCCGTAAGATCAATCGGCCTGGATTCTTTCAGCTGATACCTTACACCGACTATTCCGATACGCTGAACATTACCCGTGGTAATCCTAACCTCGTCCCCGAGTTCACCTATACTTTCGAAATGTCATACATGAAGACATTCCCTCACAGCAACACCCTGCTCGTGTCCGGATATTACAAGTATACGACCAATCTGATGACGAGATTCCAGGACAGCGGCGTCAACCCCATCGGACAACCCGTGCTGATCAACACCTATGAGAACGCGAACAGCGCTTACACCGTAGGCGGTGAGATCACGTCAACCGACAATATCACAAAATGGTGGGATATCACAGCCAATATCAATGTATACAATTCGCATATCAATACGGAGAATCTGAAACAGGTATCCCAGGATGCCCTCTGGAGCTGGTTTGGCAAATTCAACAGCAACTTCAAGCTGCCCGCCAACTTCTCCATACAGGCTACCTTTATATATCAGTCGAAGACCAATATCCCGGCCAACCAGCAGCAAAACCAGTTTGGCCCTCCGGGATCGACCACTCAAAGCTCGTCACAGGGTTACATCAAACCCTTCTATGGCTTCGATATGGCCGTGAAGAAGAGCTTCCTGAAGAACAATGCAGCATCCATCACCCTGAGCATGAGCGACATTTTCCGCAATCGCGAATCGAAAATGTATAGCTTCAGCTCGATCTTCCACCAGGAGTACGACCGTCTGAAAGACCCACAGCTCTTCAGAGTGGTATTTGCTTACAGATTTGGGAAGATGGACCTCAACCTCTTCAAGCGGAAAGATACCAACGCAGCAGGCCCCCCATCACTGGGTAACTAATATGTCACAAAGACCCCGGATCATCTCCGGGGTTTTTTATTTTAAGTAGTTCTTTTAGGTCACACAACGGCCAGGCCACTTCCTGTCCCAACAACGGCGGCGCAATGGCCGCGAACTTTCTATTAACCTCCTATGCCAGCGTTCCAACCACCGCCAAGACAGGCAATCTCACACTGACCTATGCGGGCTCCAATTTATTTCTTACACCATTTGCCATCACCCGCGTATGGCTTACCAATTCAGGTACAACGCTGACCTCCGTTCAGTTCGGCCCTGCAAGCCCTCCCACCCTCAGCGGCGGCAATACACAGGTAAGCTATTGTTTCTACGGCTCCAACCTCGCCACCATCGGGACACTGTCCTTAGAGCTTACCAATCCCCAAACAGGGACCGTATACAGCGTCTGTTCTTATGACGCGTCCTGTATCAGTAACTGCACAGTGACAGCGACCCCCACGACAGTGATCCTGCCCGTCTCCTTCACCTGGTTCAAGGTGCAGGAAGCCACGACCACGTCCGTGAGACTCGGCTGGGCCACAGGCCAGGAACAGAACAATAAAGGATTCGAGATACAGCGCAGCAGCCAGGACAGCAATTTCACGACTATCGGCTTTGTCCCATCCGCCCACCCGGGCGGCAATAGCAGCAGAAGCACGGAATACAGCTACACCGACAACTACCCGCCCGCTGGAAAGACACAATACAAATTACGCCAGACAGACCTCGACAATAAATATGCCTATTCATCCACCGGCACCTCATACGATGCGCTGGTATACGATACGCAGGGCAGGGTCCTGCAACACCGGCATTTCACCACGGCAGGTACTTATATGATCAGCAGTCTCACCACTCAACATATCTATTATGTATCCCTTCAAACGCAGGACGGAAGCCGACAGGCAAAAGCGATCTATTTATATTAGGATTTCCTGCTCACCCACAACACCACTACCCCCATCAATGAAATGATGAGATAACCCACCCCTATCTGCCATTGCGATGAAGGTTTGAGCAGCGCCGCAATACCATAGCTCAATATGGCGGTAAGGGTATAACCCAGTCCTCCCGCCAGACCGCCCGCAATACCCGCCGCACGTGGGAATCGGGCCAGACAATAGGTAAAGTAGTTATTGAAGATAAATCCGGCCGTAACATGTATGAGAAATGCAAAAGCCACCAGCGTCCAGATATTGGATACCCATGTTGCGCCCAGGATCATAGCCGCTACCAGCGCCACCTGGATCACATACGCCATCCGGTTCTTTGATTGAAAAGGCTTTTGTATCAACCCCTTTCCAAAAAAACCACCACACATCCAGGCCACCCCAAGCAGCAACGATACATAGCCCGCCACAACAGGAGAAAAATGCATGACATGCTCGATCACAAAAGGGCCTGTCAGGCTGAAAAGCATGATCATCGCATAACCCAGACCCAGCATAAAGATGCCATAATCGTAATCCCGCGCAGAAAGTATCGTTTTATAATTGTCCAGCACGTGAGAGATGGACAAAGGTATCTTCTCCCGGATGGTCTCACCCGAGAACGCCCACTGTAAGAGGAACAACGACAGACCATACACGCACAGTGCAAAGAAATTAGACCGCCAGCCGAAACTATGCTCCAGATACCCTCCTACAAAAGGAGCTACGATGGGACCCACCGACCAGACGATGGTCATCAGGCTTATATAATGCTTCCGCTGGTCGCCTTCATAGATGTCCGAGAAGAACGCCCTCGAAGCCACCACGATAAATCCGATGCAAAGCCCCTGCAAACAGCGCATCGCATATATAAGAATGATGCTATGACTCAGGCCCGTCACCAGACAGGAAAGTGAAAAGACCAGCAATGCCCCAAGGCTGATCCTGCGGCGGCCGAATGTATCCAGAAAGGAGCCGGAGATGAGTTGAGAAAGACCATAGCTCACCAGGAATAAGGACAGCGTCAGTTGTATCTGCGCTTGCGGGAGACCCAGCTCCTGCGCCATGGACGGCATGGAAGGCAGGTAAATGTCCGTACCAAAACCTGAAATAGGTACGATAAAATAGGTGACTATCGTGGCTAACTTATATTTCCCGGGCTGTAGTTTCTTTATGTCCTTCATCTCATCAAAGTTACAAAAAAGTTTTAAACTATAAAAGTACTTTCATACTTTTACAAAACACCTTTCACAAATATATGAGCGATATATTAATTCCATTAGGCCATCTGGCAGGGGCATCCCGGTTCAAAAGGATCAGCGACAAGCTCTACATCGACGGCACCAGGATCTATAAAGACAGGGAGCTCCCCTTCAAATCCACCTGGTTCTCCGTCTACTATGCATTGGCCAGCGCCGAAGCCCCCCTCACCATCCTCGACATCGCCGAACACATCGCCTTCACCCATATCACCGTGAAGAACATCCTCCGCGAGATGGAAGACGAAGGGCTCGTCACGATCAAGCCTAACCCCAACGACAAACGCTCCAAGCTCGTCAGCCTCTCCCTCAAAGGCAGGAACCTGCTAAAGAAACTAAGACCCCTCTGGACCTCCATCTCCCGTGCGTTGGGCGATGTGTTCACGACCGGTCACCCGGACATTGTCAATATCCTCAACCGGATAGACAGGGCCATCGAAGAGACTCCAATATATCAGAGAGTCAACGAACTGGACAAGATCAGAAAGGTCTCCGTCGTCGACTATACGCCCCAGCTAAAGCCAGCCTTCCAACAACTCGTAAAACCCTGGCTCCTGGAAGTATTGAACGGCACACTGGAAAAAGAAGATGAATATGTGTTGGAGCACCCTGACAAAGCATACCTCGACACCGGCGGATTCATCTTCTTCGCCCGCGTCCACGAGCCGTCCACCCCGGGCCCCGGCAAAGACAGCCCCCCGGAAAGCGCCCACCCGATCGCCGGTTGTGTAGTATTAAAAAGATTAAGCGCCGACACATTCGAATTCGCCAAACTGTATATAAAAAATGACTATCGCAACCTCGGCGTCGCCACCCGCCTCATCGAAAGATGCATCACCCGGTGTAAAGAAAATGAAGCCGGCCGCCTCTGGCTGCAGACCACCCTTCGCATGCCGGCCGCTCATAAACTATATTACAAGCTCGGCTTTAAAGACAGCCCCGCCCCGCCGCATATGGCCGTCCTCGCAAGAACAGAAAAGATCATGAGCTTGGATTTATAACGACGAATTATGGAACGCCCAACCATCCACATCATAAACACTACCCCCGAAGACCTTCCTCTCGTCTACTGGCTCTTCGACCAGGCCATCCTTTATCAACGGCAGCATGGATATCCTGCCTGGAGAGGCTATGAGAAGAACGCCCTCACCTCCGAAGTGGAACAGCTCCTGCAATACAAGGCGGTACAATACCACCACGTCCTCGCCATATTCAGTATCTCCTATAGCGATCCCGCCACATGGGGCGAATGGGACACAGGCCGGGCCCTCTTCCTGCACAGGATCATCACCCATCCCCAATTCAAAGGACAACGCATCTTTGAAAAGGTCCGTGACTGGGCCCTGCAGAAAGCCAAAGAAGAAGGACGCGATTACATACGCATCGACACCTGGACCGACAATCCCGCCATCATTGCTTTCTACGAAGGTTATGGCTTTCATGTAGTTGCCGCACGCATCACTCCCGACTCACCCGAACTCCCCGCCCAAAACAGGAATCTGCGCGTCACCCTCATGCAGTTATCCGTGTCCTGAGTCCCCTTTTTTGCCCTTACCTCACAATATAGTGGTTTACATTTACGTATTAGTACTGTACGTGCCTTATCCTTCCAGATATTAGCCTGATCCAGCAATAATTAGGCTATTTCATCTGTTGAAAGTTAGCGCCATGAGATACGCCCTTTACTTCTACCTGACAACCCTGTTCGCCCTACCACTGTATTCCCATGCTCAGCCCTCCCACCTGAAATTTCAGCACCTGGGAAAAAGCGCGGGACTCACGGAGAGCAATATCACCTGTATCCTACAGGACAGCCGTGGTTTTATGTGGTTTGGCACACGCGACGGATTGAACAGATACGATGGCTACGGATTCACCGTCTATCGCAATCAGGAAGGCGATACGAAGAGCATCAGCAACAATTTTATCACCTGTATCATCGAAGACAAAAAGGGAAACCTTTGGATAGGCACCTGGGGCGGAGGTTTGAATCGCTGGGACAGGGAGAAGAACAGATTCATACACATCGACGGACATCTTTCCAACGACTTTATAAATTGTCTCCTCCTCGACGACAGCGGCGCGCTATGGGTTGCCACCGATGGCGACGGCGTGTACAAACTTGACCCCGCAACAGGGGACTATAACACCTGGTACCTGAATGATGACAGAGATTCGTCCAGCCTTGGGGACAACGACGTATACACCATCTTTGAAGACAGCCATCAAAACATCTGGCTCGGCACCGCCCACGCTGGGCTCAATTTGTTGGACAGGACAAAAAACAGCTTTATCCGGTTCGTACACAACAACAAGGACAACGCTTCCCTCGCCAACGATGCCATCAAATGCATTTATGAGGACAGCCGTCATCGTCTCTGGTTGGGCACGCTGGGAAAGGGTCTGGAGCTCATGACGGACCCGCATGGAAAGTTCCGTCATTTCCCCAATGTCTCCGAGGACCGTTATAGCCTGATCTATAACGTGGTGCTATCCCTGAGCGGCGATGACGCCGGCAATCTCTGGATAGGCACCGACAATGGAGGTGTCAGCATATTGAACCCCAGCCTCGATACATTTCAGATATACAAGCAGGACGACATCGATAAATACAGCCTTCATAACAGTTCCGTCCAGGCCCTTTATAAGGACAGACAAGGCAATATGTGGGTCGGCACGTACAGTGGCGGCATTGGTCTCTGGAAGAAAGGACAAAACGATTTTCTACACTACCGTCATTCTGCCGACGCCTCCAGCCTCAGCAACAACGATGTATTGGACTTCATGGAAGACTCCCGCCACCGGATGTGGATAGGCACCGATGGTGGAGGCCTTGAATTGTTCGATCGGCATACGGGGGCTTTCACCCATTTCCGTCACCAGGTGGGCAATCCCAACAGCATCAGCGGTGATTTTATTCTGGCGCTGCATGAAGATCCCAAAAACTCTATTTGGATAGGCACCTGGGGCGACGGCCTCACCGTGATGAACAAGGATATGACCCAATGGCGCCGGTATAAGAATGACCCCGCTGTCTCTTCCAGCCTTGGAGGAGATAATATCTATGCCATCACAGCAGACAGGGACAACAACATCTGGATAGGCTTGTATGGCGGAGGGCTTGACAAATATGATCCCCATACGGATGGCTTTGTACATTACAAACACCAGTTCAGCAATCCCAACAGCCCCGGCGGCGACAGGATCCAGACACTCTGCGTGGACAAGGATGGGGATCTGTGGATAGGCACTTATGATGGAGGGCTTGACAGGTTTGACAAACGCACTGGCACATTCAATCATTTCCGCCACAACCCATACAGGAATAGCCTCAGCAACAACTCCGTGAACTATGTATTCGAGGACAGCCGGGGTGGAATATGGATCTGTACCACCGTAGGACTCGATTACCTCGACAAGGCCACCGGCACCTTCACTAATTATTTCACAAAGGATGGTCTGTCCGGTGATGTCGTCTTTGGCATTCAGGAAGACAGGAAGGGACAGCTATGGATCAGCACTACCAACGGCCTCTGCATGCTGGATCGACAACATCATCATTTTACAAAATTCACCGAGGACGACGGCCTGCAATCCAGCGAATTCAAGGCGCATGCATGTCTCATGGACCACAGCGGAACCATGTATTTCGGTGGTGTCAACGGATTTAACGTTTTCCAGCCCGACAGCATTCGGCCCGGCGCCAGTGAGGCCCCGCTGGTCATCACCGCGTTCCATATCTTCAACAAAGATGTTCCCGTATCTGACGGAGACAAGATCAATACGCCTCTGAAAAAGGACATCACCGAGACAAAGGAGCTCACGCTCCCCTACAGCAGTTCCGTCATCTCTTTCGAATTCGCTTCCCTCAACTATGTCACACCTTCCAAAAGGCGATATGCCTATAGATTAGAGGGATTTGACAAGGACTGGATCTATATTGACGATCCCCACCAACGAGGCGTCACATACACCAACCTCGATCCTGCATCTTATACCTTCCAGGTACGGTCGATGAAAGAGGACGGGCAGTGGTCCTCCAATATTACCAGCATACATCTCACCGTTACCCCGCCATTCTGGGCGACATGGTGGTTCAAGCTCACGGTCGGCCTCGTCATCGCAGGCACGGTACTCACCCTCCACCTTAAACGATTGCATCGCATACGGCAGCAGAAGAGGGAATTGGAGCATCAGGTGATGGAAAGGACCACGCAGCTGGCCCAGTCCATCGAACTGGAACGTACCGCCCGCAAGGAGGCCGAACATGCCAACCAGGCCAAGAGCCAGTTCATGGCCAATATGAGCCACGAGCTGCGCACCCCCATGAACGCAATCTTAGGATTTACAGACCTCGTGCTCACCACCGACATGCAAAAGGTGCAGCGGGAATATATACAGAATGTAAACAAGAGCGGCCACAACCTCCTCAACCTGATCAATGACATCCTCGACTACTCGAAGATCGAGGCTGGCAAGCTCTTCATCGACAACACCGTCTTTGGCCTCGCCCGGCTCGTGGAGGACACTGTCGGCATGCTGGCGATAAAAGCGTTCGAAAAGAACCTGGAGATCATTTGCGAGATCGACCCTCGCCTGCCCGACCTCGTTCTGGGAGATCCCGTACGTATTCAGCAGATACTCGTCAACCTGATAGGCAATGCCATTAAATTCACCGAGACGGGCGAAATAGTCGTCACTGTCAAAAAGGAAGAAGCTCCTCATGACGATGGAGGCAAAAAATACCAGCAATTGTCCATTCTCGTAAAGGACACCGGCATCGGTATTCCGCAGGAGAAAATAGACAAGATCTTCGAAAGTTTTACTCAGGGCGACGCGTCTACCACCCGTAAATACGGCGGCACCGGCCTTGGTCTTACTATCGCGAAAAATCTCGCCGGGATGATGGGCGGCGCCCTCATCGTGGAGAGTCAGCCAGGCGTTGGCAGCACCTTTACCCTGCTGCTGGCCCCCGAGATCATACAGGACGAACCCGTAAAGCCCCAGCTGCAACGACCCGCCCTTCGACGCGTCCTCGTGGTGGATGATAACCTCACGAACTGCAAGCTCATGCAGGAGCTCTTCGGCTTTATGAATGTAGAATGCCGTGTCAGCACCAGCGGAGAAGACGCACTCGTCATACTTAAAAAGGCACGGGCAGATCATAAATGTTTTGACCTTATCATCACCGACTACCAGATGCCCTCCATGGACGGTATCACCCTCGTAAAAGAGATCAAGACCGTACTGAAAGACCATGCTCAACCGTTCATATTGATGCTTTCTTCGCTCGAGAGGAACCTGCACCGCCATGAGGCCGAAAGCATCGGCATCGACCTGTTCCTTTCCAAGCCGGTACGATTCAATGAGCTCAACCAGATACTCGCCTCCATATTTGAGGATGGCGCTCCCACGGCGCCCCTGGCCGATACCATCCCCGTGATCAATCAGGTAGGCAGCAACAGGTCCATCATGGTGGCAGAGGATGAGCCCATCAACATGCTGCTCATCTCCGAGGTATTGCATAAAATGGGCTTCCAGGTCATCAAGGCCGGCACGGGAGCCGAGGTCCTCCGGCTCTTACAGGAACATGACCCCGACATCATTTTCATGGACATCAATATGCCCGTGATGGATGGATATACCGCTACCCGCGCCATACGCCGTCTCGACGGGCCGCAGTCAGATACGCCCATCATTGCGCTCACCGCCGACGCCATGATAGAAGACAAACAAAGATGCCTGGACTCCGGGATGAATGGCTTTGTCTCCAAACCCTTCCGCCTCGAGGAAATAGAGAGCGTGCTGCAGCAGTTTGCATATGTCAGGTAATACGTATATCTTACTCTTATGGCATCTTTAAAAGCATTGCTGATCGTCTTTGCTTCGGCCCTGACACTCCATTCCGGAGGCCCGATAAAGAAATTTATTCCGGATGACTTCCCCGTCACCAATAAAATGTTCGCCCGGGAGATGAAAACCAGGGATAGTGATGCTGGGATAAGAAAGAGTGGAATGGTAGAGTCTTCCGACAAGGCCTGGTTCGCCAACGACAGTCTGGATCAGACCCTCGTCGTCGACCTGTATACAGACTATATGAGAGTGGGCTACTTTCTCTTTGACAACAACAATATCCAAAAGGAGCTGATAAAGATAATGGAGCTCAATACTCTGGACGGCGCCGTCGCATCTGACAAACAAAAAGAAAAGTCTTTAAAAGGCTTCATCAGACAGGCGAGAAGGATCAGGAGCAAGTATTTCACTTCCGACAAAGGCATAAGTCTTGGCGTGGAGAAGGAAAAGGTCATAAAAGCCTATGGACGTCCCGACAAAACATCCCGCACGGGAAACCTGGCGGCACTGGAATGGAACTTCCTGGGCGACGATGACATCGAAAAAGGCGTCCCCAAAGGCAGCAGGGTGGCCGCCGACAGCTTTGGTCACCACATAACCGCCTTCTTTCAGGGCGACAAACTGGTTGCGCTGATATTGGAGAACGATATACCATGAGCTGCAAGCCCGTACACTCCACTATATCAAAACCGGACACCCGGACGTCCCAACCCGAGCCACAATTATTGATTATCAACACCCTGCAACTCCGGCCCCATATTCGCACCTGCATCCCAAACCAACGGCAATGCTCCGCAACTATTTCAAGACCGCCTGGCGTAACCTTACAAAACACCAGGCTTACTCCATTATCAATATCGCAGGCCTCTCCGTAGGACTGGCCGTAACCATGCTCATAGGTCTCTGGATATGGGATGAATTCTCCTTCGATAAGAATTTCGATAACTATAGCCGCATTGCCCAGGTCATGCAGACCGAGGCGCTCAACGGCGTGGTCAAGACCGAAAAGGGGAATGTAATGCCCCTCGCCGCTGAGCTGCGTAAGAACTATAGCACAGATTTTAAAAGGGTCGCCTTATCCACCTGGACGATGAACAGCCTGCTGGTATCAGGTGATAAGAAGATCAACACCCAGGGCAATTACATGGAGTACGACGCACCCGACATGCTCAGCCTGAAAATGCTGGCGGGAACACGCCGATCGTTCAACGCACCCGCATCCATCCTGATATCCCAAAGCACAGCCAAGGCCCTTTATGGAAATGACGACCCCATCGGCAAGACGATCATCATCGGCGGCGATATTCACGAAAAGGTCGTAGGAGTATACGAAGACTTCCCCGGCAGCTGTTCCTTTAAAGAAACAAAATTCATTGCTCCTTTCCGCGACCTGAAGAGCTGGGTGGATGGCAATGAGAACAACTGGTATAATGAGTCCTTCCAGGTCTTTGTAGAGATAGCCGATCATGCCGGCATGGCCTCCGTCTCGGGAAAAATAAGGGACGTGAAGCTGAATAAGGTCAGCGCCAGCACCGCCGCGAACGAGAAGCCCGCCATGATCCTGTTTCCAATGGCACGCTGGCATCTTTATTCCGAATTTAAAAATGGCGTCAACACCGGCGGCGCCATCCGGTATGTATGGATGTTTGCCATCATCGGCGGCTTTGTCCTGCTGCTGGCATGCATAAACTTTATGAACCTCAGCACCGCTCGTAGCGAACGGCGCGCGAAAGAGGTCGGTATACGCAAGGCCATTGGTTCCCTGCGCAGTCAATTGATCAGCCAGTTCTTTAGCGAATCCATACTGATAGCCTCTCTTTCATTCGTATTTTCCCTGGTATTGGTAACTTCCATACTGCCCTTTTTCAATGACGTGTCCGGGAAACAAATGCATATTCCCTGGGGCAATATTTATTTCTGGATGGCTGGCGTGGCTGTCACCCTTTTCACCGGACTGCTGGCAGGCATCTACCCCGCATTGTATCTCTCTTCCTTCCGGCCCGTCAAGGTCCTGAAAGGCGCTTTTAAGGCAGGCCGCTTTGCCGCCATGCCACGCCGTGTCCTGGTGGTAACACAATTTACCGTGTCCGTCGTACTGATCATCGGCACCATCGTAGTCTTCAGACAGGTGCAGTTTGCAAAGAGCCGTCCCATCGGGTACAGCAGACAGGGTCTTATCAACATTGTCATGCAGACATACAACTACCACGACCACTTCGCCAGCATGCGGAACGAGCTCTTAGCGAAAGGCGTCATTGCAAACATGGCCGAGTCCAATACCCCTATCACATCGAATGATCATTTTAACAACGGATACAGCTGGGATGGTATGGATGCACAGGTCAGCGCCCGATTCAATATCGTGTCCGGAACACAGGAGTACGGTAGCACCGTTGGATTTGAATTCCTGGCCGGCCGGGGGTTCAGCAAAGAGTATGGCAACGACTCTGCCTCCATCATTATCAACGAATCCGCCGCCAGGTACATCGGCTTTAAGAAGCCCATCGGCCAGACCATCCGGCAATATGGAAAAAGCTATACCATCATCGGGGTCATCAAAGACATGGTCATGGAGTCCCCTTACGACCCCGTCAAACCCACTATCTATAATCTCGACTATAGCATCGGCGGCATCCTGAATATAAAGCTGAGCCCCGACAAAACGACTTCCGCAAGCCTGGCCGCCATCGAGGCCGTATGCAAGAAATACTCGCCCGAAGAACCTTTTGAATATAATTTCGTCGACGAGGAATTTGCCCGCAAATTCTCCGATGAGGAACGTATCGGCAAACTGTCCTCCTTCTTCTCCATCCTCGCCATCTTTATCTCCTGTCTCGGCATATTTGGCATGGCCTCCTTCATGGCGGAACAAAGAATAAAGGAGATTGGTGTAAGAAAGGTATTGGGTGCGTCCACCTTTAGCCTGTGGCAGTTATTATCAAAGGACTTTGTAAGACTCGTGCTGATCTCCCTGTTGATAGCCATCCCTACGGCGCATTATTTCATGCACAATTGGTTGCAGAACTATCAATACCGCACGGAACTGTCATGGTGGATCTTTGGCCTGGCAGGCTTGTCCGCGCTCGTGATCACCTTGCTGACCGTGAGCTTCCAGTCCATCAGGGCCGCCCTTGCCAACCCGGTGAAAAGCCTGCGATCAGAATAAGCCCGTCAACACCGGCTCTCAGTCCGGAGCAGGACGTTCTTCAGGTCGGGTCGTGGATATTTATTACCTTCCTGTGAATGAACCAGAAAACCATCACCCTGCTGACTTTTGCCTCCCTCCTTGTCCTATGCGCGAACGCACAGCCGCGCATCTTTGCCGAGGGCGTTATCTCTACCGGTGACTACGAGACACACCCCGCATTTTCCCCCACCGGTGATACACTATATTTTTTAAAGGGTCTGCCCGACGCAGGCTTCTTTTCCATTTGTATCTCCTATAAGAAAGATGGCAAATGGTCCACCCCACAGATCGCTCCCTTCTCAGGACAATACACGGACGCCGATCCATTCGTCACAAAGGATGGCAAAATGCTTTATTTTGTTTCCAACAGGCCGGTAAAAGATGGCGACCCCGCAAAGTCCGACTGGGACATCTGGAAGGTGGAAATTACCGCCACTGGCTGGGGGCAGCCCATTCACCTGGACAGCAATATCAATAGCAGCAACAGCGAATATTTTCCGACGCTGGCGGACAATGGCAACCTTTATTTTGGTTCCGGACGAAAAGGCGGCAAAGGCCGTGGCGACCTCTATGTATCCAGGCTTATTAATGGACAGTATGGTCCACCCGAGAACCTTGGCGACTCCATCAACACCCCTGACAACGAATACGAGCCCTACATCGCTCCCGATGAGAGCTACCTGATCTTTATGGCTACATACCCCAACGGCATCGCCAATGCGGATTTTTATATCAGCCGTCGTGTGAATGGGGTATGGACCAAGGCTGAAAAGCTGCCCGAACCCATCAATACCTCCGCCACCGAATGGGGTGGTAAGGTGACAAAGGATGGAAAATATTTTTTCTTCGGCAGCAGCAGGAACAAGATCAACGACACACTGCCCCAACGGGAGGATATGAAGGCATTCGATCGCAGACTCCACAGCGCGGGCAATGGACTGGGGGATATTTATTACATCGAAATGAAAAGCCTGCTGTCAGCATCCACGAAAAAATGAGAGCGCTTTCAATCTTATGGCTTCTTTCCTGCCTGTCCGGGTGTGCTCAGCATCCGGGAGCACGCACCACGGTATCACCCGTCCGTTTCAAACTGAACATGCCGCTGCGCGTTACTCCTCAAGGCATAATCGTTACCACCTACTGGGGCAGATCCGGCCTGCACAGGGAATTGCTCTGGGATAATGATTCGCCTACCTGGATCAACGATATTTCACTCCTGGACGCCGGCTCTGTCGCAAAAAATTCAACGGCGTTCTACTCCACGACGACGGCCGACGGGACCCGTATAAAGGGGGAAGTATATACCTGCGACACCGTTGGGCTCGGTAGGGTAGTCTTTGCCAATGTGCCGTTTTACAAGATCGCCGGACCCATGCAGGGCGCCTTCGGAGAAGACCTGATATCGAAAGGTGTCTGGGAGATAAACTTTAGTAAGAATACCCTGACATTCGCCTCTGGTATCGATTCATTAGGGGATGTCGAGGGAGCCTCCCTGCTGCCGGCGAATTTCTCCGACAATGCCATATGGATAAGTTTCGGATTCAAAGGCGGCAGGACAAAACTCTTTCAAATGGATCTCGGCTACAATGGAGGGATGCTGCTGCCTTCAGGAGACTTTAAGCAACTCACCAGGGCGCAGACGCCTATTGCAAAACAAATGCAGGACTTCTCGACACCCGGCAGCACTAATGAAGTAGAAAGCAGCAGCTTCCCCGATACGGTTTTTATTCAAAAAGCCCCCTATCCCACCGTCATCTCGACCAATAAGCTGGCCGTGGAAAGACTGGTCGGGCTTTGGTTCTTTCAACAATTTGCCTACGTGATATTGGATTACAAAAGCCGCCGGGTATATGTATCGAAGGCCAGGATGTAGTATACCAGATCCCGATGGTTATTCGTACTTTTCCTCAAACTTTTGACCTATGACCACAAAATTACTGACAGCCCTCTGTCTTTTCATCCTCTGCACAGGACAGCTGACCGGTCAGTCCATCGCAAAGGACACACTCCACAAACGCCTAACGGGCAACCCCCTGGATCACCTCCCCTCCAACATCACCATCCTCACCACTTTTGGCGAACGGGCCGACTTCTCCCCCGACAATAACCGTGTCGCCTTCATGACAAAAAGCTTTGGAGACGCCATGGTCATCGATCTGAAGACCCATAAGATCACCTGTCTCACCTGTCGCATCCCCGCCGCAGCCTTCCTCCGGGTCATGCACCTCGTATCAGGCGACTATATCCTGATCGGCCCCGAAAAATTTGAAGACAGCCACGGCAGCCGCACACGGGACAACGAACTCTGGTTCCTCAGCAAACAGCCAGGTTCAAAACCCATGAAACTGGGTCTAAAAATGAGCGAGGGAATGGCTATTTCCAAACGGGGCATGAAGATCTCCTTTTCCCAGACACATGAACAAATACCCGAGATCCCCGAAGGCGCGTCCCGGCTCATCATAGCAGATGTCGACACATCCGGGACACCAAAGATCGTCAACCAAAAAATAGTATACGAGAGCCCCGACAGGAGCTGCACCATCGAAGCCCAGGACTTTTTTGACAACGATTCGAAGATGACCTTCACCTGTTATGAACCCGGCGGCCTTGCCTCGGTAATGACCATCGATCTAAAGACAGGAGTCGTGGCAAACAACTCCAAAGCTTCCGGAACATATAATGAATGCGAAGGCATCTTTCCAGGCGGAATATATACCTGTGTCGAAGGAGACAGACAATGTGACTCGCTGGGTGGCAAACGCGGCAGTGGCAATATCGATATCTGGAAGCTAAAGCTGGACGGCAGCGGGAAGGACTTTGTACGACTCACCCGGTTCAATGACTACGAAGGCGGCAAAGCCTCAAACCCTGTAATTTCCACCGACGGCAAATACATGTGTTTCCAACTGGCCAATACCTCCGATCCCGCAGGAGTGGGGTATGGATTGTTACTCTACCGCCTGCCGGTTACACCCCTCCGCTGATCAGCGCCTGAATACCGCATCCAGACTCCAGCGATACAAGGGCTGGGCGCTGAGCAGAAAGCTGGCTGCACTCACGGTAAACACAGAATAATTGATGGGAGAAGTAATACCATTCGAGATGGTCATGGCGATAGCAAAACACGCCGTGAGAACGCCGCTGCCAAAAGCCGCCTGACGCGTGAACAACCCGAGTAATAAAAGGATGCCAAAAGAGATCTCTGCAACAGTGGCAACGACAGCCAGCACTTCCGCAAGCCATCCGGGCAGGAAACCCATCAGCTCATGTGCATAGGCCGAAAAATGTTTCCAGTCACCCCAGCTTACCCAGGGCTTGCCATACGGTCCCCAAAAGCCGAGCCTGTCGCATCCGATGATAAAAAAGCCGGCGCCAAGGGCCAGGCGAAGATAGAGTTGAGCAAGTGCGTTGAACATATGAATGCAATTTGTAAAAACAAATATCTGGTTTTGGTGGATGCCTGATATCATCCAGTTTTCGTTTTTCAGGTAGTCCAGGCTGGATTTTCCATTTAGTGGCGAATACATGTTTTAATTTATCATATGAGCCGAAAAGTAAAAATGGAACGATTATTGACGTAAGACCGTTTTACTTCCTACATGGAAAAGGCAATTAGCAAGCTATCTGCTTCAACTCTTCGGAATCTCCTCAATGAAGAGATCAAGATTTTTATCGACTACCTGGACAACGGCTCCATAGAAGATCTGGAAAAAAAGAAAGAAGAGATAAAAGAAATCTTTAAACAACTCTCTGAGAAAGAGCTTTTAGAAATGGCTCCGTTGATATGGGGCAGGAACACTTCCCGGAACAACCCCGACAAATCCAAAGAATAAACAAACAATTTTCCCCGCCCGCGGTTACAAAGTTTGGCACAGCTTTTACTAATAGAAAATAGCTTAACTTTGAATCACCCTTTCAATTTACCTGTGCGTCATTTGATATCCTCTTAAATAACCTTATCAATGACCAGAGAATTTCCATTTGTCCTGCTGGCCGACGACGACCCGGATGACCGCGACTTCTTTTGTGCCGGGATGCGTCGTCTTTTTCCCAGAGTTGACGTTCTTTCTTTCAAGGACGGCGATGAACTGTTGGACTATTTGCGTGATCCTTCACAGCAATCCATGCCGGGTTGCATTCTGCTTGACTATAAAATGCCTCGCCTCTCCGGTCCGGAGGTCCTACAGGCCACTGGGATCGGCACGCCTTATGACCTGGTCCCTAAAATTGTATGGAGTACATCGCAACGCCAGACAGACATCGATGAATGCCTTCGCCTTGGAGCTACCCGTTTTGCGATCAAGCCGGCGTCAGGCGCCCAGCTGGACAATCTCATCAGGTCCCTCGGATGCTACCTGCTCACAACAAAAAACCATCTCATTTTTGATTAGTCCTGCTGATTGTCATCCTGACCATGGTTCTTATAGTGGCCATATGCGTGGCCCTTTCCATGGCCGTGGCCGGGTCCGTCATCGTCACCCCGATGCCGGTGATCCCTTAGAACAGGCTGGCGGTCATAACAATTCCGGTATTGAACATACCTCGCCCGGTATACATTGTGACGCATCCAGGGCCGGGGCTCATTGATCACTACCTTATACCCTCTGTACAGATCATAACCGCTGCACCTGGCCGGTAAGGACGTGGCAAAGATCCATCTGCCGCCATCCAGGTAAATAAACTGATGCTGGGGAACATAATAATAGGTCTCGATGTCCGGCATGTAATAGTAGTCCACCCTGTCATAACCCGTAGGTCCCCATTCCGGCTGAGTGCCTATATTAATGGTGACCCTGACCTGCGCCTGTGCATGGGCTGTAATAAAACAAAGGGCAGCGGCGGTAAAAAAAAGAGTTATTTTGCTCATCTGTAAGCTTTTCACCCTTATGACAATAAAAAAAGAGCCAGGTCCTATAACTGCCTTGCTAAATAATGCCAGAGCCGCGGGTATCCTCTACCTGATAGTCATTGCCGGAGGCCTGTTCGCGGAGGCTTTTGTCCGGCAGGCCCTGATCGTCCCCAATGATCCCATAGCGACGGCCGGGAACATACAATCCCATGAAATGTTCTATCGCTGGGGCTTTTTTGCGGACCTTATAAACTTCATCTGCGGAATCCCGGTGATATTATTCTTTTACTTTTTGTTCAGCCCCGGTCATAGACGTATTACGACGCTCGCGCTTTTTTTTATACTTATCTCCAATGCGGTGTTTGCGATCAATATTCTCAATCAGCTACACCCGCTGCTGCTATTGGGAGACAAGGCATATCTCAGCATTTTTAAACCCGATGAATTAGCGGCGTTGTCTTCAATGGCCCTGGAATCCCAGTCGCAGGGATATGCCATCGGCCTGGTCTTTTTCGGAGTTTATTGTATCATCATCGGCTGCCTTATATTCAAAACGACGTACATGCCAAAGGTATTGGGCATATTGTACGCCATTGCGGGGTCGTGCTATATTCTAAACAGTTTTATCATGTTCCTCTCCCGCGGCTTTCACAACCCTTTGTTCCCCTATATCCTGTTCCCATCCTTTATTGGCGAGGCGTCGGTTTGTTTATGGCTGATCTTCGCAGGAATCAAAACTGATAACCATGAGCAAAACCAAACAAACACCGCCACAACGGCGCCCAATCTTACTATGCCGCCAGAGGGTTCCGCGGCTCGCTAAGGGCCTGATTTAAATAAAAGTATTATATTCAATCCTATGGCAGAGGAAAAAATCATTAAACATACGGGCGAAGCCGCCCACGCACTCCTGAAAAAAGGCACCACCTGGAAAAAAAAGATACAGGAATTCCTTTTTGAGATCTTTATCATCGTCATTGCCGTCAGCATCACTCTTTGGTTCCACAATTGGAATGATCACCTGCACGAGAAGCATCTGGTCAAAGATTTCCTCACCGGCACCCGCGGAGACCTGAAGATCACCGCCGACAGACTGGAAGCTGACATCGCCTCATTTCAGCACACGCTGGATTATTATGATACAATTTGGGCCCAGATCAGGGACAACAGGGTCGACAAACAGTTTATGGACAGCGGCAGCGCCAACCTGGTCAATATGCTGGGCTTCGCTTACGATAACAGCCGTTTTGAAAGCTTCAAATCATCGGGCAGCTTGCGTCTCATAGAGAACCAGCCCCTGATGCAGGATATCACCCGCATGTATACGGTATCGCTGCCTGACCGCGAAGAGTCGGACAGGCTTGTATTCCAGGAACGGCGCAATCAGTATATCACTTATATAGGCTCAAAAACACCCGTCGGCCCCAACGGCTATTCGCTGATCTCAGGGTTCGTAAATGACCCGGCCATACGCTTCCAGATCATGTGGCAGGGCAATATGCTGAACGAGATCAAAGAGCATAAAGTAAACCTGGTCCGGCAATTAAGAAAATTGATCACCGGGATAGACGAGGAGCTGAAAAAATAATTATCAATTTATTAATACAATATGTCTGTATTAAATTCTTTCTTTTGAATTCCATTTCTATGTCTTAATTTAATTTGAGATTTCACTGAAAAATGGACCACGGAATTAATGAAAGGGAACTATTGGAAAAGATCGCCACCGGCGACGAGTCGGCATTTAAAGACCTTTTCCATGTCTGGCGGGACAAGCTCTACTTCTTCGTACTCCGTATAACACACTCCCCTGCCATGGCCGAAGACATACTCCAGGATGTCTTTGTAAAGATCTGGACAAATCGCGCCTCATTACATACCATCCAGCACCTCGACGCCTATATCTACAAAATGTCCCGGAACCAGGCCATCACGGGAATGAAACGCGCAGCACAGGAAACCCTGATCCTGTCTGAACTAAAAAAAACGCCGGACGCAGAAGAAGCAGTCACGGATGACGTGATCCATCGGGAACTGAGCAGGAATTTCCAGGCCATCCTGCACAAACTACCCACCCAGCAGCGGCTGGTATATACCCTGACACATATCCATGGATTAAAACACGACGAAGTAGCACAGCAATTAAAAATATCCGCCTCGACAGTAAAGAACCATATGACACGGGCGCTGTGTACCATCCGCCAGGAGCTGATGGAGCATTATCAGATGATCATTATTTATATCCTCCTTACACGGGTATTGTAAAAAAATTTCCTCCCCGTGTAGGAATATTTTCTTTCCTATTAGTCTTATATACATGTCTGATCAAATTATTGCCACCCTGATCGATCACCTGTTGGACGGTTCCATCACTCCGGAGGAAAAGGAATTGCTCGCCCAATGGGTCCTGCACGACAGCAATGAAAAGGAGCTGGCTTTGATGATGGAGCAGGCCTGGCGTGATTTCAAGCCCGGCGAGAGCCTCCCCGCCGAGCAGGCCGATCAGATACTGGTCTCTATTTTGCACAAGGCAAAGGTAGAAGAGGTCCCCGCGCCGGTGACAGCCCCGGTCCGCAAGATGCCCGTCCGCCAGGTCGCCGCGGCGGCGATATTCTTTATCCTCCTCACCGGCGCTGGTTTTCTCATGCTCCGGAAACAGTCAGCCCCCGTCCCCGCAGCCATTGCCAGCAAGGATGTAGCCCCTCCTTCCGCCACCCGGGCGGTACTGACACTGTCCGATGGCAGTAAGATCGTCCTGGACAGCGCCGTCAAAGGCAATATAGCCACCCAACGTACAACAGCCGTCATCAAGCGGGGTGATGGGGACATCGCCTATCATACGGACGGCCAGGCTAATGAAATTGAATACAACACACTGACAGTACCAAGAGGCAGCCGTATCGCACATGTCGCCCTTTCGGATGGTACCGTGGTCTGGCTGAACGCAGGCTCCTCCATACGCTACCCCGTAGCATTCAACGGACAGGACAGAAAAGTCGAGGTCACGGGCGAAACCTACTTTGAAGTGGCGCAGGATAAAGCCCACCCATTCGTGGTCAGCAAAGGGAATAACACCGTCCGGGTACTGGGCACTCATTTTAATGTCAACGCATATGACGAAGAAGGCCCCATGAAGGTCACCCTGCTGGAAGGCTCCGTAAAAGTCAACTCCGGGTTGGGTAATAACCTCCTCCTGCCGGGACAGATGGCCATCATGGATCCGGGACAAAACATCGATGTGCTGAAAAACGTAGACATCGAAGGGGTCATGGCCTGGAAGAACGGCTTTTTTAAGTTCTCCCGCGCGGACATCAGGACGATAATGCGCGAGCTTGCAAGATGGTATGGTCTGGAGCTCGTATACCAAAATGTAACCACCGAAAAATTCCATGCAGAGATCAGCCGGGACATCCCCCTGTCAAAGGTGCTTAAGATCCTGGAACAGACAGACATGATCCATTTCAACATCTCAGGCAACAAGGTGACGGTATTGCCTTGACCATTAAACCTCGTCCATAGGTTCCCCCGGAGCAACGGATCGGACCCGCCATGCCTATTCAAACCAGCATTACAATATGACACACCAATCATTACTAACTGCTATGAAGCTAACCACCCTCATCTTGCTGCTGACCTCCACCCAGCTCTTCGCCCGGACACCCCGTCAGGGCCAGGGTCAGAACGAGGGCATCAATATCAAAGAAAAGCAAGCCCCGATCAGCAAGGTCTTCGAAGACATCCGCAAACAGACGGGCTATACATTCGTCTATGTGGAATCGATCCTGAACAACGCAAAAGCCGTCTCCATCAACGTGCATAACGCCACCCTCGAACAAGCGTTGAACGCATGCTTCCAGGATCAGCCATTCACCTGGTCCATTATGGAACGCGCCATCGTCGTCAAGCTGAAGGAAACAGACGACCCGGCAAAAGCAAAAGCCACCGACACCGTGCCCGCAAGACACTATATCGAGCTCCACGGCAAAGTCACCGACAGCCTGGGCAAACCGTTATCAGGAGTCTCTATAACGGTAAAAGGCCAACGAAAAGGCACGACCACAGATGCCGAAGGCAGCTTCACCGTCCTGGTCAAGGACGAACGCTCCATCCTTGTCTTCAGCATGATAGGCTATAGCCCAAAGAATATCCCCGTAGGCAATCTCAGACAGCTGAGCATAACATTGATCGAAGCCAGCTCCGACCTCAACGACGTAGTGATCACAGGCTATCAGAATCAGTCCAGGCGGCTCAGCGGCAGCTCCACCGCAACAGTGGATATAAAAAGCGCCTCCATCCAGCCCGTGGCCTCCTTTGACCAGATGTTACAGGGACAGGCGCCGGGATTGAACATCAAGACAGGCAGCGGTCAGCCGGGAAGATCCTCCGATGTGGTGATCAGAGGAAAAGGCTCTATCAACGGATCTACCGACCCGCTGTATATTGTCGATGGCATCCAGCTGCAGGCAAGGGACTTCCAATCCATGAACCCCATGGACTTCGAGAGCGTCACTGTTCTGAAAGACGGCGCATCCGAAGGCCTGTATGGATCACGCGGCGCCAACGGCGTTATCGTCGTCACCACAAAAAGAGGCAGGGAAGGCCAAATGCTCGTTACTTACACCGGACAGACAGGTTTTTCAAAACTGCCTCCCGGCAAGCTAAAGACCATGAATGGCCCCCAGCACGTAGACTTTGAAATGAACATTGCCGGCAACCCCTACGGCTGGACACCCGCCCAGGCAGACAGCCTCAGAAAAATAAACTTCGACTGGGAGACAGCCTTATTCCGGTCTGCGCAGATGCAGGAACATCAGCTGTCATTCAGCGGCGGGAACAATAAGACAAAATATTTCAGCTCTCTCTCCTACCTGGACCAGGACGGCATCCTGTTGAACACCAGCCTGAGAAGATACACGGGCCGGTTCAACATCGAACACACGCTGAACAATTTTAAATTCGGCACCAACATCTCAGGGGGATGGAGCAAGGTCAGGAATGTAAAGGAAGGTAACGAGAACTTCACCCCGCTGAATACGATCATGTGGGCCCTCCCTTACGAAGTCCCCTACACGTCCACGGGAAAATATACGGTGAGCATCCAGGGGGTAGGCAACTGGACAAATCCCTTCGAGGATGTCAACAGGAACATGGGCTATTCTGATTATACAAAGGCCTATGGCAACGGCTTCGTGGAATACAAATTTCCCATGATCAGGGACCTCACGTGGCGCAGCAACTTCGGCGGCGACTACACACAGACGGAGTCCTTCGCCATCACGAACAACGGCACGCAGGAAGCTGACCACGACGGTCAGAACACCTCCCCTATGTGGGGCCAGGGCAATCTGAGTCAGGCATTGAACAAACAATTCCGTTATACCATCACCAACTCCCTTTCCTATAAACATGGCTTTGGCGCGGACGGCCAGCACCACCTGAACGCGTCCATCTATCATGAGACGGTACGCACGCAGGCTTCCGGGTTCGGCTACCAGGGCTTTGGCTTACTAAACCCCTACCCCAATGCCGCGGGACTCGTAGCCGGAACTACGACCAATGGCTATATCCCTCTGATCAATAACATCGTTTTCACACCGGACTATGGCCTCGTTTCCTTCTTCGGCATCGTCGATTACACCTATATGCACAAATTCATGCTCAGCGGCTCTGTAAGAAGGGACGGGTCATCCCGCTTGTCTCCGGACCATCGCTGGGTCAACTATGGAGGGATCAGCGGCGCCTATATCCTGTCCGAAGAAAATTTCCTGCGCGACAATCCCGTCATCAGCCTGCTCAAAGTAAAATCCAGCTATGGCACCGTCGGAAACCAGGAAGGGATTGGAGACTTCCCCTACCTGCAACAATATGCTTCCGGCACTTTTGGAGGAGGCTCTTCCCTGGGTATATCAGCCTTCGGTAACAGGAACCTGAAATGGGAGACACGCACCACGTTCAACACCGGCTTCGAATTGGGCTTATTTAAGAACCGTATCACCGCCAATCTGGAATATTACAACTCCGTTACGAATAATCTTTTCTTCAGCCTGACAGCGCCGGCCACCAGCGGCGGACCGGGCCAGGTATTGGGCAACGCAGGCAGTATGCGTAACCGTGGCTTAGAGGCCAGCGTGACCATCACTGCCGTCCACAATAACGATTTCGACTGGAACATCGGCGCCAATTACAGCCTCAACAGGAACGTGATCCTCTCCCTCCCGCAGGGCCAGCAGTCACAGCTGTATCACAAATACCAGATCCTACAGGTCGGCAAACCCTTCAATAGCTTCTACCTCGACAGGTTCCAGGGAGTGGACGCACAGACAGGCAAGGCCATTTACCTAAAAGCAGACGGAAAAACGCTTACCAATACCTATGACCCCAACGACCGCGTCACCCTCGGCACCAGCGACGCTCCATTCAATGGAGGGATCAATAACAGTCTGCGGTATAAAACTTTTAACCTGAGTTTTCTATGGGTGTATTCCTACGGGAACTTCGTGTACAACTATGCGAGAACACAAGTCGAGATCCCTGGCTATTCCAGCGCCGGCTTCTCCACCAACGGTCTGAATGCCTGGACCAAGGCCGGACAGATCACAAATTTCCCCAGTATGAATGACCCCTTCCGGCAAACCACTACCCGCTATCTGGAGAATGACAACTTCTGGCGGCTGCGCAATGTCCTGTTTACCTGGAACCTGCCACAGCAGTATTGCAGACGTCTAAAGATAAATTCATTCCAGCTCTTCTTCCAGGGCCAGAACCTCCTGACAATGTTCAAGCTCCAGGCCTTCGATCCCGAGGTCTCCAATACCAATAGCAGCACCACCAATTCCAATGCCGACATCACGGGCGCACAATATCCCCCGCTGCGGTCTTATTCCTTCGGCGCTACCATTAATTTCTAACCTGTTTAAACTCATTAATAATGTTACACCACGCTATTATAAAATTTTCAATACCCATCCTGGCCTGTGCCTTACTCTTTAGCTCCTGTATGAAAAACCTGGACACGCAGCCACAGACGATCCACACCGACATCAATGACTTCGATGACCTGACAGCCGTGCAGGCCGGCGCCTATGGCGACCTGCAAAACCCAAAGTATTATGGCGGCAGCGGCGGCGCCGCCATGGCCTGGAGCAGCCTCCCCGATATTATGGGCGATGACTTTATCGAAGCCTATGAATCATTGGGCGACTGGGAAAATGCGTCGAGATGGGTATACGCGGCGGACGATCCCATCATCAGCGGCGCCTTCACGCAGGCATACGTCGTCATCAGTGCGGCCAACAATGTGATCCAAAACTGCAAAGGGTACGAATCCGGAAGCACGCTTGCCAGCGCTTTTCTGCTGGAAGCACAGGCAAGAGCATTGAGAGCCCATTGCCATTTCGACCTGCTTCGCTATTATGCACAATCCTACGCGCGCAATTCAGACAGCCTGGGAGTGCCTTATATTACTGTTTTCAGTCCGGATGATCCCCTCTCCGCCAAACCATCCCGGATGTCTGTAAAAAACTGTTATGACAGTATTTACAAAGACCTCAACAGCGCGCTGGCCATCTATCGTCAATATGGCGATGTCAGCAATCCCAATCGTTTCTTCATCGACTCTACCTGTATACACGCCATGCTGGCCAGGATCGGTCTGTACAATGGTCAGTACGACCAGGCAGCAGCCGATGCATCTATCGTCATTGCAAAAATACCGCTGGCGAACACCACCGACTACCCGCAAATATGGCTGGACAATACGCTTTCGGAGATTGTCTGGCAAATCCCTAATGATCAGACGATGCGCCCCGGAGTATGCAATAACGGACTGCACGCCGCCTATCGCGTCGCCAATAACTTCCGCGACCTGGTCTATTCTCCCGCCGGCGGCATTCGCAATGACACCAATGTCATCCGCCGCGATATCCCGGGGACTGGCAATATCAGCAGGACCCTGCTCTACAAATACATAGGCACCCGGAACTTCAAGGTCTACCGTACCAGCGAAATGTTCCTGATCCGGGCCGAATGTAAATACCGGCTGTCTCCCGGAGCAGGTCTGGACGATCTGAATACCTTGCGTGCAGCCCGGGGTGTCGCGGCCGGGTCAGAGACGGGCAGTGGGGTGTTCGATGCTGTTTTCACCGAGCGCAGGCTGGAGCTCATCGGGGAAGGCCACCGGTGGTTTGACATCCGGAGGACCAACAGGACCATCGACAGGGACGAATGCGGCAGCGCAGGCGGCTCCCTTTCTAATGTATGTTCCGTCGACCCCGACTCACGCAGCTGGATCTGGCCAATACCTTTCAACGAGATAAAGCTGAATGGCAACCTGGCGCAGAACCAGGGTTATTGAGTCTCTCATTCAGCCGGAAAGAACATTTCCAAAAACGCCCCCTTGCGTCGCTGCGATATCTCCAGCCTCGTACCATCCGTCAATACCACATAACTGGTCTTCGACTTGATATAATTTTTTAAATATGCCAGGTTGATGATCGAAGAATTGTGGATGCGGTAAAAATTATGCGAGTACAACAGCTCCTCATAAAACCCAAGATTACGAGAAGAGATGATCTTCACGCCGTCCGTGCAATAAAAATGGGTATAGCCCGCCTTGGAGCAGCACCATAGTATATCCTTTACATCCAAAAACTCATAACCGCTGACAGTGGCTATGGCAACTTTCTTTTGGACAGGTGCACTCTTTCGTCTCCTCTTCTCCATTATCCTATCCCGGGCCCGCCCTACGGCATCTTCGAACTCGGGTATGCCGATGGGTTTTAGCAGGTAGTCCACTGCCTCCGCCCGAAGAGCATTCACGGCATAGTTTGTATAAGCCGTCACAAAGATCAACTCAAACTCCCTGGAGCCTACCCGCTTGAGCACATCGAAGCCGGTGCCGTCAGCTAATTGTATATCCATAAAGACCAACTGGGGCGCCTTCTCCGATATAAGCTGCACACTTTTGTCGACCCAGCCGGTCGAACCAATAAGGTCAATGTCCGATGAGAACTGACGGATCAGATTGGAAATGACACTCAAACTTCTTTCTTCGTCCTCGAGGATAATGGTTGGTATAGACATATACATGATTTTATTGGGAGAAATAAATTTTGACAATGGTACCCTGCTCATGAGTGCCATTCCTTGACTTGTCCATGATATTCATGGACACCGCCTCCTTTCGAATGGCATTTAATATCCGGATGCGGTTCGAAATAATATTCAGCCCCATCGACGTATGCGTTTCCCGCAGCCGCTCCCGCTGGGACGCCTGGATACCTACACCGTTGTCTTCAATGGTACAAACAAGATGTTTGCCGCTCCGTCTGAAGTCGATGTGTACCATTCCCTTTCTGTCCTGTAAAGGTGATATCCCATGTTGTATGGCATTCTCCGCAAAAGGCTGAAGAAGCAGGGACGGAATAAGGATGTCGGACTGGCGAAGGTCGTCCGCCACATTGATGCTGTAATCCATCCGATGGGCCAGGCGAAGCTTTTCCAGCTCCATGTATAAACCCAGCACGGCCAGCTCTTCCTTCAGCGTGGAATAGGACTGAGGACTGTCCTGCAATATTTTCCGGATCAGGGTTGACAGCTTATGAAGATAGAGATTGGCATTTCTTACATCGGCCCCTAAAATATAGTCTTGTATCGAGCTCAGACAGTTGAAAATAAAATGAGGATTCATCTGGCTCCGGAGCGCCATCATCTCCAGGTCGGCCATCTTGCTCCTGAGCTCAAAAGCCTGGTTCTTCCTGTAATGCCGCCACCGGAAATAGGCATGTATACATGCTGCCGCCACCAGCAATGCCAGGAGATAAAGCAGTGCCGTAAACCAAAGCGTCCTCCAGAATGGAGGAGACAGGACGATGGTTATGCTCTTTGCCTGGCTGCTCATGACACCCCATCTGTCGATAACCCTGGCCTCAAACACATGTACTCCATACGGCAGAGTAGAAAACTCCAGCCGGCTGTTCCGCGTGGTGATCCAATTGCTGTCGAGGTCCTTTAGCCTGTATTGATAGAGGAGCTCCTTCCCGCTGCGGAAAGATATACCCGAGAGTTCGATTATTACCTTATTTTGCGATAAGTTCAGGTTCACCACATCCGGATTGTCGATATGGATCAGCGGCTCCTGTGTGGAATGAGAGACATAGTTCATCGGGAAAAAGCTGAGTCCCCTGGCAGTGGCGGCCCAGACATAGCCCCCTGCTAATGCCGTCTGATTGACGACATCGGACATCAGGCCATCTCCCTCCGTAATATGACTGATGGTATACACCGGAATGGCGCCCTTCCAGGCAAAGCTTATACGGGAAATACCTTTGTCCGTGGACACCCAGGCCACCAGTCCGGCGATGGATACATTTCTGCACATGTCGCTGGATAATCCCTGACGCGTGCCGATGGAGAAAATTTGATCGCCTTTCAAGATAACTACACCCTGTTGGGTAGAGACCCAGACGGTGGAGTCGGCAGCGATGTCGATGTGGTTGATAACCCCCGCCAGGACAGCAGCTTTCTTTCCCCAGTATCTGACAATCTTACCATCATTGCTGTACAGGCCATTCAATGTGCCCCAATAATAAGTACTACCAATCCCATTTACGCAGGTAGCTCTTTCACTGAACAAAAAATCTCCCGTGTCGCCCTTGACCCGGAATAAACCTTCGGGCGCCGCGTACATGATACCAAGGTCCCGCAGACAGCATACGCTCTTGACGCTCCTGCGGCCATCCAGTTGACGCGTGCCGCGGGTGGGACTGAAGAGACTCAAACCATGGTCGCTGGCCACTACAAATCTGTTACGGTCCAATGGCTCTATGTCCAGCAGACGATTGTTCTTATTGGCATTGTCCCAGGGCATAAAGGATCGTACAGCAGCGCCTGTACTATTGACAAAAACGATGTGGCCGTTGGAAAGACCGGCCACCAGGGTATGGTCATCGATGGTCCGGATACACTTGATGTCCTTGCCGGCGAACTCTCCACCTGATGATACATACCGGACATCGACATCTGGTATATAATATACCCCGTCGTCGTGAGTGGTAACCCAATATCCACCCTCTCTGTCCTTTCGCATCGAAGTGACAAATGCATCGGGGAAGTAGGGGTGGATCGTTCTCGCCTTCGGGAAAAGAAAGTCCCTGACCAGGATAAGACCGCGGTTGCGGGAACAGATCCACAACGTACTGTCATTCTCCGCATAAATGTCGTTGACGTCCATCCGTTGTAGCCCGAGATCACTCAGCGTCATCACCTGCTGAAGATGTACGCTGTCCCCGAAATAGAGCGTGTCGGTGAAAAAAACGATGGAACGCTGGTCAGGCAGCAAGGAGAAGAACGACCGACGGTCGATTGGGATATAAGCCATGCCCGCTTTGTATGGAAAGGAATGCCAGACCGTCCCATCAGGGCTCTCTATACCGAGCTTGCTGATACCCGGCCTGTCATATCCGAAATAAAAATTGCGTTCTTTATATGCAGACGCCCTTAGCATAGCCATGCCTTTACCCCCTATCTCATTTTCTACCGTGACCAGGGATGGGACAAAATGCCAGCCACCGGGCGTATTGACGGATTTGTAATAGCCAACCCATGATCTCCTTCCTTCCGCAATGGCCGAAAGCAGGAAAATGGAACCCGTGCGGGCATCTTCCGAGATGCCATATATGCCCTTGCAGGAATCCAGACTAAAAATGGAATCATTGTAAAACACAGAAGGAATGCCCTTGAGGGAGATAAACCAGATATTGCCCCTACAATCCTGATGCAGTTTTAATATTTCATTATCGGGCAGCCCGTCTTTTTTGGAAAAGTTCCGGAAAGTCCTTCCGTCAAATCTGCTTACACCCTGGTCCGTGCCAAACCAGACAAATCCGCGCCGGTCCTGGAGAGATTGATATACCACCGAACCCGGCAGCCCATCCTTGACGGTGAATTGGATATGAGAAAGCTCCTGAGCGCCGGCCCAGGTTCCAGAGATCAACAGAAGGGTGGTGACAAGGAGTTTTAAGGCTTTCATCAGATAAGGTTCAAATCAATACGTCTATTGGCAAAACACTACGAATATAGAAAATTTTGCCGGTCACCGCACAATTCTCAATAATATGTACCTTCCCCCCTATAATGAGCCCCTCCTTTCTTCCCCGCAGTATATCCATCCTGATATTGGTGCTATCCGGGTCGCTCGCTTTTGGACAAACCAACCCTGGAACTGCGGAATATACGATCACCAAAAGACTGCTTTCCATCGAGGACGGGCTGGCCTCTCACGAAGTGTTTTGCGGGTTACAGGACAGGTCCGGCTTTATGTGGTTCGGGACACGCAATGGGCTGAACCGCTATGATGGCAAAAATTGCCTGCTCTTCACCCGCCAGCGAAACAACCTGCAGGACAACAAAGTGGTACAACTGGCAAAAGATGATTCAAGCCATCTGTTTATCGAATACGGCAGCAATGGTTTTCAGCTGACTACCAATGGCAAGGTGGATGTGATGAATACCATAACGCAGGAGGTCAGGACACTTTCAGCAACATTCCCGGACATGCCATTCAAAGAGCAGGATGTATACTGGATCGCAAATGACGGGAGTGATCAGATAAATTTTCTTACCGCTCACCCTTTCCGGCTTTGGAAATACTCATCCAAACAAGGATTCAAGCTACGCTATCAGTTCGATGACTGGGACAGGCAGCCGCCCACACCCCTTGTTGAATACCATAACACAGGGCCGCTCTGTCTGTTCGCAAAACACCGGGCGCTTGTAAAGCTTTTCAATCAGTGGACACAATACCTGATCTCGGATGACACTGTGATCAAATTTATACAAAAGGATGCGCTGCGATCGCTGCCCCTGGGCTTCACCAGCCAAAATGATCTTTTGATCGCCTATTACACAACAGCCGACCTCACCGCCTACAGCGTGGGTGTTGTGACACCTGCTGGAAATAGCCTGTTCCCCGCCAATATAAAGCCGGCCAGCACAGACAGTGTGAAAGGGAGATACTGGTACCAGGCAGCCTGTGCCACCGACGGGTCTTCCAATATCCTTTACATTCCTACCGATGCGCTATACCTATGGAATGAGAACAGCTTTTCTAAGGTAATTGCAAGATCAGAAATAAGGTCCTTTGAAAACCTCTTTCTTTATCAGCTGTTCCCCGACGATCTTGGGGATCTCTGGCTTTGCACTTCGCTCGGAGTCTTCCAGCTGAAAATGGAAAAGAACAGGTTTAAACAATACTTTACGGCCAGACAGCAATCTATTGAAAAAAACAGCCAGACCCGTGGAATATACGCCGACGGCGCGGGAAAGGTCGCTTCCAACGTATGGATGCATACTTTCCTGCAGCAGGGTGACAACATGCAAAGTGCAGGTGACTATGAAATAAAATATGCCCTTGTCGATCATCATTCCTCATTGTATGCCGGCGGCTATAGTTTATTCCGGTATGACGAAAAGAAAAACGCCCTCTCAAAATGTCCTGGCGCAGATGGGAGCGAAATATGGTCGATGCTTTCACTCAACGACAGCCTCCTGCTGCTGGGCAGGAGCACTGGGTTCCTGCTTTTCAATTCCAACACCTCGGAAGCCGTTTCCCTTCCATATTTGCCCGGAAATACACCCGAAGCAAAATTCGTATACCGGATCTTTAAAGACCAGGGGGACACCCTATGGGCCGTCGCCGAGAACGGCTTATACAAAATTGTTGACGGTCCCATCTCTACAACCAGTAGTCATTTCCAAAAATTAATAGAAAAATGCCAGTCTCCCTTTATTGACAAGCTCATTCTGTTGGACGCCTACGCCGACACCAATGACGTTTTCTGGCTGGCAACAAATGGAGAGGGGTTATATCGCTGGGACAGGAAAGCAAATTCATTCCAGCAGTTCAATATCGCCAACGGGCTGCCTTCAGACGTGCTGTACAGGATCGAGCCCGATGAATACAATAATCTTTGGATAAGCTCCGATTATGGCCTCGTCCGCCTCAACAAAAAAACATTCTCGGTAAAAACATATACAGCAGCCGACGGCATCTCTCATAACGAATTCAACAGAACGTCTTCTTTCCGGGCGAAAGATGGCCAATTATTTTTTGGGGGACTGGACGGCGTAAATGCATTCAACCCGGGAAATTTCATCACAGATACAGCCTCCTTGAATGTACCATTACGGGTTATTTCCTTCAACCAGTTTGTCGGCTCGCAAAACAAACTAATTGACAAGACCAGCGAATTGCTGACCACTTCTCAAATTGTATTGGCGCCGGCTGACGAATTCTTTACGCTTGAATTCCGGTTGCTGGACTTTGCAAAAGAAGAAGCACATAGTTATGCTTATAGGATCGAGGGCATAGATAAGGCCTGGAATTACATTGACGAGAACTCCATCCGGATCAGCGGCCTTCCCTATGGAGTATTCACACTGCACATCAAGGCACAGGATCGTGAAGGAGCCTGGAGCAAAAGCGAATTGAGTATCCAATTGCATGTCCTAAGACCATTCTACCTCACGTGGTGGTTTATCTGCCTGGTCGTCTTATTGTTTGCCGCAGCCGTTTACGGCGTTATAAAGCTCAGGACAAAACAATTGGCCGCAGATAAAAGCAAGCTGGAACAGACTGTGAATGAAAGGACGATACAGCTAAAGAACTCACTGTCGGAGCAGGCCGGACTGCTCGCCGAAAAGGACGTACTGATCAAAGAAATTCATCACCGTGTAAAAAACAATTTACAGGTCATTTCCAGCCTGCTGGAATTGCAAAGCAAAAACCTGACTGACGAGAGGGCAAAGGATGCATTATTAGAGGGACGCCGCCGGATAAGAAGCATCGCATTGATACACCAAAACCTTTATCAGATCGAAAGCCTGAGCAGCATTGAACTGCGACGATTTGTAGACGACCTTTGCAGACAGGTGGAGGGAGTATATAAAAGGCAGGGAGAGATCACGATGAACATCGATGTACCCGTCCAGTATCTGGACATCGACTCTGCCATCCCCATCGGTATGATCATGAACGAGCTGTTGTCAAATTCTTTCAAATATGCATTTAAGGAGGGCCTCGCCGGCGAAATAAACCTTGCGATACACCCCGTGGCGGAAGGACGGTATGAATTGATATACGCTGACAACGGACCGGGCCTGCCCACTGACTTCGATCCCAACCGCGCCACCACGCTGGGTATACAATTGATTGCCGATCTGAGCAGACAGATTGGAGGTAAAGTGAGATATGAGAATAGGAATGGAGCTTCATTTATCATTACCTTTACCACCAGGGACTTCCGTAAAAACCAGGACTAAAGCAATGAGCGTTCTAAAAATAGGCGTTGTAGAAGATGAGCTGATTATTGCCCGAACGATTCTGGGTACGCTCGATGAATTGGGCTATGCTCATTGCGGACCTGCGATAAACTATACGGAGGCAATGGAAATGCTTGAACAGCAGAAGCCCGATCTGCTGCTGTTGGACATCCAGTTGTCCGGCAAAAAGGATGGGATAGACGTAGCGGAACAGCTCAATGAACAATATCATCTGCCATTTATCTTTTTGACCGCCAACAGCGACGGAGAAACAATTGAACGTGCTAAAAAAGTAAGGCCCCCTGCCTATATCGTAAAGCCCTTCACAAAAGATGAATTATTTGTCGCCATCGAGATTGCCTTCAGCAACTTCACCGGCAGCCACAAGGGCGAAAAGCCGCACACTGCGGACGCCTATCATGGAAAGGAATACATGTTCGTAAGGGATGGTTATGTTTTCAGAAAGATACCCTTTAGCGATCTTTCACACCTGGAGAGCGACGCCAACTATGTCACGCTGCATCTCCTGTCCCAAAAAAAGGTCATGGTGCGGTCGACCCTCAATGAATTCATGGCGCAATTGGATCTGAAAAAATTCATACGCGTCCATCGCAGCTACTCCGTCAATATACACCTGATAGACGACATCTCCCCCACCGGGATCTCTATCAACGGAGTTCAGGTCCCCCTGGGCAGGTCCTACCGGGATGATCTTCTTAAAGCCCTGGGGATCAGCGAAGTTTAGCAGTATTTCACTTCCTCCCAAACTTCCCGTCATTCGTCCCAAACCAGAGGGATTTATCCCATTTATTTCAGCGCATTTCCGGCAGGGGCCATCTTTGTCCCCGATATGGCATTGCTGGACCTTGACAAGATCACTATCCAACGTACAGTAATAGGGATACGCTGCTCATCCTGTGGGGGTAACCTGAAGGCTAAAAAAAGTTCTATCCTGTGCCGCCTCATCACCGTATTCTCTTTTGGCTCGCTGAAACCTCAGAACTACGAATGCGAAACGTGTAAAAAGAAACATCTTTTATTATAAACCCGTAAAAAACAAGTTATATGAGTATCAGATTAGGCGACACCGCCCCCGACTTCAAGGCCGACACAACGCAAGGCACGATCAATTTTCATGACTGGATCGGCAATGGATGGGCCATTCTCTTTTCCCACCCCAAAGACTTCACTCCCGTTTGTACCACTGAATTGGGCTACATGGCAAAGCTGGCCCCCGAGTTTCAACAAAGGAACTGTAAGGTCATTGGCCTCAGTGTGGACCCCGTGGAAAGCCATTTGAAATGGGAAAAGGACATCGAGGAAACCCAGGGCTACCCGGTGAATTATCCCATGATCGGCGACACGACCCTCGCCATTGCGAAGCTCTATGACATGCTTCCCGCGGAAGAACCCGGCACTTTCGAAGGCAGGACCGCCGCGACCAACCACACCGTACGTTCCGTATTTATCATAGGGCCCGATAAAAAAGTAAAACTGCACCTTACGTATCCGATGACCACCGGCCGTAATTTCAACGAGATACTTCGCGTGCTTGATTCCATGCAGCTCACGGCAGCACACAAGGTCGCCACTCCGGTGAACTGGAATAATGGCGATGATGTGATCATTCTCGGGTCAGTATCGGACACAGAGGCAAAGGAGAAATATCCCGATGGTTGGAAGACGATCAAACCTTATATGCGTGTAGTCGCCCAGCCAGGCACAGAACAGCTGGTATAAACATACTTATATGAAATTGCGTGTTTTAGTATTAGGCGCAGGTTTCGGAGGGTTGGAGCTCAGCTCCACCCTTTCCGAGGCCATGGGCGATCAGCTCGATCTTACTTTAATAGATCAGCATGACACTTTTTATTTCGGCTTCTCCAAGCTGGATGTAATGTTTGGACACAAGACGCCGGATGCGGTGAAGATCCCTTACAGCAGTATTACAAAGCCCGGTGTACGATTTTCCAAAGAAACCATTACATCTATTGACCCCTTAGCCAAAACCGTTACCACAGACAAGGGCGTCCACACAGCCGATGTGCTGGTCGTGGCGCTTGGCGCTGATTATGATTTCGGGGCTACTTCCGGGCTTGCTGAATACGGCAATGAATACTATAGTTTTGAAGGCGCGAAAAAGTTGAGGGATATAATTCCAACGTTCAAAAAGGGACATGCCATTGTCGGTGTATGTGGAGCGCCCTTCAAATGTCCGCCGGCGCCAAGTGAAGCCGCGCTGATGCTGCACGATCATCTTTCCAGCACCGGGCTGCGGGATGCTTGCACGATCAGTCTTGTAATGCCCTTTGGCTCCCCGATCCCACCCTCTCCCGACTCTTCAAAAGCCCTGATCACAGCCTTCGAAGAAAGGGGTATCCGGTTCATCCCGCAACACAAGGTGAGCTCCCTGAGAGAAAAGACAGCCATCCTGGATGATGGGACGGAATTGCCATTCGATCTGTTCCTTGGCATTCCCAAACACGTGGCCCCTGACGTGGTATTACAAAGTGGACTGGTGGAGAATGGATGGATACCTGTTGACAGGAGCAGCTTATTGACAAAGGTCCCAAATGTATATGCTATTGGTGATGTCACCAGTGTAGGGACGCCCAAGGCAGGCGTATTTGCAGAAGGTGCTGCAAAAACTGCTGCGGCTGCTATCCTGGCGGCACATCGGGGGAAAGAGAATGATCTTCCTTACGCCGGAGCAGGCTCCTGTTACATCGAATTTGGCAAGGGCGAGGTCGCACGCGTCGACGTCGATTTTTTCTCCGGCCCCAAGCCCTTTGGAATTCATCACACTGCCTCTGAGGCCCTTGTAATAGATAAGGAGCATTTTGGCTCGAGTAGAAAAGCCCGCTGGTTCGGGCTTTAGTCAATCATCAAATAAAATTGCAAAAAATGGCTACTTTCTTAATTGAGATCCCTCATTCAGAGAACACTTTTGAGTGCCGGCAGGTAATAAAATTGTTTGTCGAATCCGGATCGCATTTACTGGCGAATGCCCAATGGGGCTGCAAGGCCGGGGTGCACAAATCATGGTTCATCAACGACTTCGACAGCAAAGAAGAAGCGCTCCAAATTGTCCCTCCATTCTTAAGACAGTCGGCGAACATTATTGAACTGACCACATTTACCAAGCACGACATCCAGCAGTTCGCGGACGCGATTAAACAGTGATCCCGGCGATGTGGCCTTCAGGTCAGATCTATTTCGATCAGGCCTGGGGCGATGGCTAGTATGGTCTTGAGCTGCTCAACGGTGAGATCATCCACATGCTTAAGCGACAGCCGGGTGTTGGCAGCAGCGGCCGCGGCCGTAATTTGCTTGAGCTGCACGATATTCAGGAGGCTGCAGTCAAGCACCAGGCTTGCACCTGCCGCCACCAGCTGGTTGATCTGGGCGGTGGTCATGATCATATACAAAAGGTTTTAGGGTATGTATTTGCAATAACCCCGATCCTCCGGGTCCTTGGTGCGACCCAGGTACTTGATATAAAAATCGATCGTTTTCGAAAAAGTGTGAAACGGCTCAGGGTGTTTTTTCTTCTTCTCGACTTTTACCCATTCAGTCTTGTCATTGTCCTGGATCACAGACATCAGGCCGTCAAAAGGGTCGGCATAGGTTCCTGTAAAGGCGCCGAAGGATGCCAAATTGGTGACCGTGGCCAGCTTTTGCGCGAAAGTGTCATCCAGCGCCTTCTTAAAAACATCCTTGATATCTTTCATGGTCATTTTGACATCAAAATCTCCCGACTTATTCAACTTCCCGTATGCTTTGAGCGTGTCCTTGATCTCATCGAATCGTTTAGCACCGTCCTTTTCATCTTTGTCGAGCGAATACTCCAGCTCAAACTTGTCGGTATCCTTCAAGTCCTTATTCGATTTAAAAGTCGGGTTCCTAAAGATCTCAGCAATAATAATATTGTACACTTTCGCAAAAAGACAACCCCACCCCCAGGTAAAGCCATCTTTGGCAAATGCTTTCTTAAACTGAGCGAGTGCGTCAGCATCCATGACCTTAGGCTCAAAATCTTTGTAGTACCGGGGGTCCTTATCATTCGGATCACGAGGCTTTGACGGATCATCAAACGTAGCATCACTGCTGTTGACAAGCACAGGGCCGCCCCAGAACCCATGGCTGAAGAAGCTGCATTCGACCACCGTCCCTGCGTCCTTGCCGGCGCCTATCTGCCGCAGATACTCATAAATGTCCGTAATAGACATAATGCCCGCCTGTTTCTGATCGAAGTGCTTATACGTGACAGTGTCATCTGCCCAATCGGAAAAATTGTCAGAAGTCACAGCAGTGAAGCTATACTTCGGCTCCGTGACCAGCACCATACGCAGGTCCTTGATCCCATCGAAGGCCGGGTTTTTGACAACCACTATATGGGTAGTATCAGACTGTATCACCTTCCCTTTGGCATCCGGCTCCCAGGATTGCACCGTCCCCTGGCCGACATCAAAAATAGTGAACCGGACCTGCTGCCCCGCAAACTTTTTTGTAAGCTGCTGCATGCGGTAGGTGCACATCGCACTAAAGTCGATCTGGGCATTCTCATAATCAAACCCCGCGACGAGTATCACCTGTTTGGTAAACATGGGCAGGAGTTTTTGCTAGGCAATTCCCTCTTTGATATCCGCCGGAACAGTATTCGGTGCGGCAGTTGTGATCCCTATATCTATGGCACTGGTTGGCGTGTATTCAAACCATGTCGAGATCAGCGACGCTTCCGCATTGGCCGAAATATCTGCGTTCCTGTCCGTCCCCCCGGCCGCCCCGTCAGCCCCAAAGGAGATAAGGTCATAATCACCGGTGTCGCCCGGGCTCTTATAAAAATACGGATTGCCCCAGGCATCATTCATCGGAACATTCGGGCTCGGATAGGTAGGCAACAACGCATCCAACGGTGTGTTGGGGTCGAGCAAGAGCTGCTGCGCATTTGACTTTGCATTATAATCGTTGATCCCATTATAGTTGGTTCCATTTATCGTCACCGGACCATCCATGTATGGGGCCAGCGCAGCAGCCGGCACTGCATTCCCCGGCTGGGTAGTCGGGAACAGCCCCAGGTTGGCAGGGTCTGCCTTATAGGCGTTGAGCAGCTGGATGACATACTGCATCGCTCTCCAGGTCTGCCGCTGATCAAGATAGAGCAACGGGCGCGCATTCTGCTCGGGGTTGGCGGGCGGGAAACCGGGGTAATTCGTATTCGCAAAATCCTGTATCTCCTGGGCGATCGTGACATAGGGGTGTGCAGCGGGGAGGGACCCAAAAGCACCCGTCTCGATGAGCTGTGTAAAGCTCGGTTCAAAGCCGGGACGGATCGTCAGCACTACACGGGCAGCGCCCGCACGCAGGAACGTGCGATGGGTAGGGTCCGGATGATACAGGAATTTTTTGAAATCCCAGAGCGCATTATCATCCCAGAAATACGGATAGGTGAAGTACAGCACGTTCTCCCATTCTATCGCGTTGTGGATATACTTGATAAACTCTCCATTTTCCATGACCTCCTGCCACTGCGCATCTGTCAGGGTGTTAGGATCCAGCACATCGGTGGCCTCGGGATCACTGCTGTCGGTGGCCCTGAACAGGCTGCTGATACTGGGCGGCACCAGGTAAAACTGCGGTCCGAACAGCCAGCGAAGGACACCTTTCATGATCTCCTCCTGTTCCATCCGGCGGAGCGTCAGCGCGTCATAGCCCGCGATCTCCGCCTGCAATTGTGCCCGCTGATCTTTGTATTGCTGGATATTTTTTTCATACTGTTGTTGGGCCGCGTCACGGATCTGGTTCCAAACCTGCAGCCGCCAGTCCAGCAACGACTGCACCTGGGGACGGCAGATAAAGGTGATATTGATAGCATAATTGTAGATGTACTGATACTTCAGATCGATGGACAATTTGCCCGATTGTCCAACCATGTTGGCCAAACCCGTAGTGAACGATTCGCCACGCAGCATGGTCAGGTACTGTCTTGTCTCACCGGAATCCATCTGATAGCTATACTCCATCTGGACCTCCCAGATATAATATCCGTCCTCGATCTCGAAATCTAATGAATCAAAATGAACGTGGTCATAATCGCTGACTTCTTCCGTCTCTTTATGAACATTGACCCATTTCCGGGCTTCCGGTGGAGCTGTCACCGTAGCATCATACTCGGCAGCCAGCTGGTCGTAGTTGGAGATGTTATGCGGGTCGGAGGCGAGAGAATTATATTGAATGGCATCCAAAGGCAGGTTGAAGGAAAACGGCTGATTGATCAAAGCATCGAGCGCCTTCACCTGCTGCACCTTGGTCACCAGCCCCGAACCCGGGTTTGGAATGACGATATCATAAGTCATCCGAAGACCATAACGAAGCAAGTCGACCTGCCATTTGCGTGCCAATTGAAAATAATCGATACGCATGGTATTGGTATCACTGGGATTGGTGATAACCCTTACCGCCTCATCCTGGCTGCCAGCAACAGACGTAACCTTAAACGTCACCTTATGATCCTTCTTTGTCCGGGATGAGGCCTTCTTGGTAATTTCCATGCTGTGGTTACGGCTGTCTTTTTTGGAACGCTGATCGTCGGAGGAGGAATTATAGCCGAAATTGGTGCTGAGCGTCACGGTAGAATAACTCGCCGACAAGGATGCGCCGATGTTGAGGGAAGTGGCATGCCGGGATTGAGAGTCATTAGACATCGCAATATCATTCTTTTCGGCCACCCCCTCTTCACTATATCCTTCGAAATAATCCGAGACGATGTCTTCAAATTCCTGTTCGGTGACAGACCACTCTTTATGACTGATATTGACTGTCTCCCCCGGAGCCAGCGGCACTGAACTAATAAGTTCTCCCCGTTCCACGCCCGCCGGGTACATCTCGATACGTTCCAGGTGCAGGTTCCCCACCGGCTCGATCTCCATACGATTAGAGAACCCCGATGTCGAACCTTTTGTCCCTCTGCTGCCCAGCACGGCATCAAACTCGTATTGCAGAAAATGTGTGATATAGCCGGACATGGCGAGTCCCTTCGCATCAGACGCAGGCGACTTCACGTAAGGCGCCAATGCAGCCAGCAGCGGTGTAAAGAGCGCCGCATTATTTTTTTCTGCCCATTCGAGCGCCTGTATATTGGAAGGCTGGTAATTCTTTATGGCAGCAGCTTGAAGGAGGGGCATTTCGGCCGCCGCACCTGCCTGACTGGCATCGGTCGAGATGGTAAGCTTAAGTCCCTGTGTTTCTACCTTACTGCCGTTTTTACCTTTCACCGGGGCCTGCTCACTGGAGAGTATTTTAAGCGGCACACCAGATGCATTGTTGCTGTATACCGTTTTGCCGGCAACATCTTCGGGATACACCGCTGTTGCTCCTGAGACCTGTGTTGCGGTGGTGGGAGCCGTGAGATTGTCCCTGTATCCGGCTACAATGGCTACTACTGCGGCGTTCACCTTTGTCACTATCCCATCACGATACTCGCCCAGCAGCGTGGCAAAAGCAACAAGGTCGGCGGGATTTATATCAGCAAAACCAGCAGCTGCATTTAGTGTGGAGGTGGTCGTATTGTCGTTGACCAGTTTCTGGATCGCTGCAAATACGGCGCTCGATACCCCGGGCCCTTTACTCGCCCCCGAAGAACTTTTCTCCAGCACTGCAAGCTCCTGAGGCAGGACCTGCAACGACTGCACAAAAGCAGCCTTTTCAACAGCACGTTTTAACTTCGTGGTAGTGCCTGTCCTTTGTTGCACGGTAGCAGTAGGGCTTACCTGTACATATGTCGCTTTGTAGCTGGTACGCTGGGAGTTTTTTAATGGCGCCATTAGATCTGCTTTAGAGGTGAGGGAAACTAATCAACATCTGCATCTCAAAGCTACATAGCGTCTGCCCATTTGTAAATACCCTTTTCGTGGTAATCTTGAACTAAGCGAAAAAATGGATATATTACCTACGCATTGCAACTACTCCAAATGAGAACAGTAACCCTGATCATAGCTGTTTTTTTGTTTGGCCACACGGCCCAAAGCCAGCTTGAGGCTGCACCCAAAAAGACTATTCGTGTGCTGATCGTGGATGGCTTTAGCAACCATGACTGGAAAAGGACCACCTGGATGGTCAGGCATATCCTGGAAGAGACGGGGCTTTTTGAGGTGACGGTTTCTACCGCTCCGGGTACTCCGGACTCCCTATCCAGGACACCCTGGGATCCGGATTTCGAGCAATACGCTGTCGTCATCCAGAATACCAACAATATCCAGGATACGACACTGCGCTGGCCGCGTAGAGTGGAGCAACGGCTGGAGGCTTATGTCCGAGGCGGCGGTGGTCTATACGTTCTTCATTCCGCTAACAATGCCTTTGCTTCCTGGCCGCAGTATGATACGATGATTGGATTGGGATGGCGACCCAAAGGCTACGGTTATGCGCTGCAGCTGGACTCTGCCGATGGCATCACACGGATACCACCGGGACAGGGAGAAGGGACCAACCATGGCGAGCGGTTTGACGCAGTGATCCATATCGTAAACAGACACCCGATCAACCAGGGATACCCCCAACGATGGCGAACGGCCTCTATGGAGCTGTACCGGTATGCCCGGGGACCGGCAGAAAATTTTACCGTATTGTCTGCGGCTGCCGATAGCGTCACCGGCAGGATCTTTCCGGTGGAGTGGGTAGTCAGATATGGAAAGGGCAGAGTGTATGCCTCCAGCATGGGACACTTATGGAAGGGGGATATCTATCCGCTGAGCTACAGATCTGTCGACTTTCAGACGACCCTTATCCGGGCAACGGAATGGCTGGCAACAGGCGAAGTGACATATCCCGTTCCCCCGAACTTTCCTACAGCAGATGCTACCAGTCTGCGCGCGGAGGTGGATATACCCGGACGCAGAAATTAATGTCAAATTTTAAATCGCTGCGTTCTATCTGTAGGATCAGATGGCTCTTTTTTACATATGGTATCAAACTTGATAAGGTAATTAACCTTAGAGTCCACGAAAAAATGTTAAGGGAACGCTCTGTGCGTTCTTCCAAGTACCCGCCAGCTTTTAATATTGACATTCATGTAGATGACTCAAAGGGCGTAGAAATTGAAGGACAGCGATTTAATTTTCGAACGATCATAGTTAGCGAGGATGATATTAACTGGGCAGATGTTATATTGGATATTGTCCAATAAGCAAAAAGCAAAACAGGGCTAGCTAAGTGATAACAACTTTCGAACCTTTTTGTTAAGGATATGTTGAGAATTAATAATTTAATTGCATTCCATGAAAATCATTCACCTATTAGCAGCGCCAGTAATTTCTATTGTAGTTTTTGCAAATTGCCAGGCTCAGACAGATTCATTGCAAACTAATGACAATACTATGGCGATCCAACGCCAGAAGATTGATTCGTTAGATAAAAAACTTATAGAAATATTAGGCGCCCGTGAGCAAGCCGTAAAGGAGATCGGGATCTATAAGGCAAAGCACAACATCCCCCCGCTGCAGCCGGCCCGCTTCCAGGAGATCATGAAAAGAAGCATTTCGGAGGGTGAAAAGGTAGGGTTGTCCGCCGAATTTATCACCCAATTGCTGAATGCTATCCATGAGGAAAGCTTGCGTATAGAACAACGTTTGAGATCCGGCAATCCTGTCAGTCAGTAGTAATAGGCGGAGCTGGGAGCACCAATGCTACAGAACAGAGGCTTATTGAAAATTGATGGCTTTACAGGCGAATATTAGCAGTACTATCAGACAGCTTTCGAAAGTCTTTTTTTTGTATTCATCACACTTGCATCTTTTAAATGTGAGTTCACTGGTGAAATGAGCTTATACGGCTTGTTGAAAAGCTCCTGGGAAACCTTGAATCGGGTGGCCAGTTTACGAATAATATCCCTGGATAGTCCCCGGCGGTAATGGAGAATATCCGATATAAGGCTTTTGCTTACTGCCAACTCTTTGGCAAGGTCTACAGCCTTCAACTTGTTTTCCTTCATAAGATAGTCCAGCAGTTCGACAGGGTCGGCATCCGAAAACGTATTATGTTCTTCATCCCATGTCTCGATGAGTAGCGTCAGCAATTCAATCGTATCTTGTTGCTGCCTGGTTTTCTTTTTAAGCATGGTGATTTCCTCCAGCAGGTTACAATACTCCTTGTATTGGCTGACAGTCTTTATGACTTTATATTGTAATGCTTCCATGTTAATGAGGCTTTAATAAATGCTTATTGTAAAATGACAGATCATCCGGTAGTTGTTTCCTCCAATATTAAATACAGCCCGGCCGCAGCCATTACCCAGCAAGTCTGTTGCTCCAAATGTCTTCAAAATATCCTCGGGATCATTCCAGTCCGCGCCGTTCACCATTAATAACCACAGTCTGAATGAGGATCTACTCCGGGCATTATCCTCCACATACCTCTCAATCGTTTGCTTTTTGACCAAATGAACTCTCATATAATAAGGCTTTACAAATATAATCAAAAGTACGCAAAATGCGTACTTTTTAAAAAAAAATGATGCCGGCTTAGCCTGCTCCATAAATCCAAAGGACCATGCTGCTGCAAATGCGTGTTCAATTCGATGTAGAATTAAATACAAGATATGCTGGCCTTGACACTAACTATCTCAAGCTGGATAATAACTTTCAATCTTTGAGCGAAAGCTACCATAAGTTAAATGAAAACAACAATGATATTTTGGCTGCACTAAAAAAATCGAAACTATCTTATGACTCCGGCAAAAAACAAATTTTAGGTATTCACGTTGGGAACATTAAGAACGCTAATTTTGGAATTATGAGTGGGGGCATTGCAGTAGAACGAGCTAACGACAAGGAATCTGTAGATTATGCTTCGCAAATCGTAACAGCGTTAATTCAAAGAGGGTGGAGGAACCTGGACATAATAAATGACTTAAACACAAATTGCTTTGACGTTATTACATACGAACAACTTCCAACCGGCACGTTCGCTATTATTGTTTGCCCTGAGAGCAATGTCGATCACTAAAGAACACACAATTGCATGGTACCTTTTGAACGTGTAGAGGGCATCCGCCACGAGCAAGCTCGCGCGTCTGCTCCAAACAAAAAACCCCAGTAAAGCTGGGGTTCAATGATAAGACTTGCGGAGAGGGCGGGATTACCGGCACACTCCGTGTGACACGGTGATCCTGGATGGGGGGCCA